>Ga0056909_1000042_pt1 | contig 245511 bp, 240 predicted proteins | sample EBPBio102011_DNA_FD_62115 | JGI IMG/M metagenome (GOLD analysis project Ga0056909, IMG submission 62115) | Wastewater treatment Type I Accumulibacter community from EBPR Bioreactor in Madison, WI, USA - Reactor 1_1/10/2011_ DNA | ecosystem: Engineered > Bioreactor > EBPR > Anaerobic-Aerobic >... | reverse complement strand
TCTTCGCCGTCTCCGACCGCATCATCGTCCTGCGGCGCGGTATCATGGCAGGCGAACGAAACATCGCCGAAACCTCACACGACGAAGTCGTCAAACTCATGATCGGGGGGTGACATGCCGACCGCCGCCCCAGCCCCCCGGCCCGTGATCGGCGCCATGGGGGAATTGCTCGTCGAATTCGTCTGCAGCGAGAAAGACGGCCGCAACCTGCGCCCCGCGCCTTACATCGGTCCCTTTCCCAGCGGGGCGCCCGGCATCTTCATCGACCAGGCCGCCCGCGCCGGGGCCCGTGCCGTCTTTGCCGGTGCGGTGGGGGCGGATGCCTTCGGCGAGGTGATCCTGGCCCGGCTGGCAGAGGCGGGCGTGGCGCCTGACCTGCTGCGCAGGCTGCCGGGCGAAACGACCGGTTCGGCCCATGTCAGCTACAATTCCGATGGCAGCCGCGACTTCGTGTTCAACATGGCGCGCTCGGCCGCGGGGCGGTTCCCGCATGGGCAAGAGGCGCTCGACGGCTTCCGCCGCGCCGGGACCGTGGTGCTGCACATCTCGGGCTCAGCCCTGGGCGATCCGGCGATGCGCGCGCATCTCTTCGAGGTGGCGATGGCCCTGGCCGATGAGGGCGTGGACCTGTCGATCGACCCCAATATTCGCATCGAGCTGATGGCGGATGCGGGCTATCTCGATACCCTGCGCGCGCTGGTCGGGCGGGCGGCCTATGTGCTGCCGTCGGATGCCGATGCCGACCTGCTGTGGCCCGGGCGCGGTTTTGCCGACTGGTCGGGCGAGGTTCTGGCGCAGGGCGCGCGTGTGGTCGCGCTGAAGCGGGGCGCGGCGGGCGCGGTGGCCCGCGACCAGGACCAGACTGTGGATATGCCCGGCCATGCAGTGACTGTCGTCGATCCGACCGGGGCGGGGGACTGCTTCTGCGGCACGTTCGTCACGCGTCTGGCCGCCGGTGACGGGCTGGCGCTGGCGCTCTCGCGCGCCAATGCCGCCGGGGCGCTGGCCGTCACGCGACTTGGCCCGATGGAGGGCAACAGCACGCTTGCCGCGATCGATGCCTTTGGCGGGGGGCAGGGATGACGCTGGTTGCCGACATCCTGCGGCGTAACCGCGCGGGCGAGGCGGTGGCGCTGCCCGCCTGGTGCACGGCGCATCCCGGGACGCTTTCGGCCATCCTGCGCTGCTATCGTGATGACCGCGCCCCGATCCTGATCGAGGCGACCTGCAACCAGGTGAACCATCTGGGCGGCTATACCGGGATGGACCCGGCCGGGTTTCGCCGCTTCCTCCTGGGGCTGGCCCAGGCCGAGGGGATCGACCCGGCCCGGCTGATCCTCGGAGGCGATCATCTGGGACCGAACCCCTGGCGGCGAGAGGCCGCCGCCCCGGCCATGGACAAGGCCCGTGCAATGGTCGCGGCCTATGTCGAGGCCGGGTTCAGCAAGATCCATCTCGATGCCTCGATGGCCTGCGCGGGCGAGGCGGGCCTGGCCGAAGAGGTGATGGCGGCCCGCGCCGCCGATCTTGCGCAGGTGGCCGAAGGGGCGGCGCAGGGCCGGCCGCTGTCCTATGTGATCGGCACCGAGGTGCCGGTCCCGGGGGGCGAGACGGCACCGCTCGACCATCTTGCCGTAACCACGCCCGAAGCCGCGCGCCGCACGATCGAGTTGCACCGCGCGGCCTTCGCCGCCCGGGGGCTGGACGCGGTGATGGACCGGGTCGTGGGCGTGGTCGTCCAGCCGGGGGTGGATTTCGGCAACGACCAGATACACGCCTTCGACCCCGGCGCGGCAGGGGCGCTGACCGGCTCGGCGCCCGGCCTCGGCGGCCCGGTTTTCGAGGCGCATTCGACCGACTACCAGTCGGGCCCGGCGCTGGCCGCCCTTGTGCGGGGGCATTTCGGCATCCTCAAGGTTGGCCCCGAGCTGACCTTTGCCTGGCGTCAGGCCCTGTTTGCCTTGAACGACATCGCGCGCGGCATGGGGCTGCCCGCCGATCTGCCGGAAACGCTGCAGGCCGCGATGCGGGCCGAGCCGGCCGATTGGCGCGCCTATGTCGCCCCCGGACCGCGCGAAGGGGCGATGATGCTTTACGGCCTGTCCGACCGCGCGCGCTACTATTGGCCGCGCCCCGAGGTACAGGCCTCCGTCGCGCGTCTGCTGCAATCGCTGCGCGACAGCAGCCCAGAGCCCGGTCTGGTCGCCCAGGCGACAGGCGGGCTTGTCTCGCCCGTCGATCCCGCCTCTTTGCCCGAACAGGTCGTCGACCGCATGGTCGGGGCCGTGGTCGAGCGCTACCGAACCGCCTGCGGAGAAGTCTGAACATGCCCCCGAAACAAGACCGTCGCCTGCGTGTGGGCGTGCTGGGTTGTGGCCCCATAGCCCAGGCCGCGCATTTCGAAAGCTGCACCAAGGCGCGCAACGCCGACCTCTATGCGATCTGCGACGTGGCAGACGACCTGCGTGAACGCATGGCCGCAACCCACGCGCCGGAAAGACAATTCTCGGAATACGACGCCATGCTGGCCGACCCCGCTCTCGAGGCGGTGATCATCGCCACCTCGGACGCCTTCCATGTGCCTGCCGCGCGCCGCGCGCTCGAGGCTGGCAAGCATGTGCTGTGCGAAAAGCCGCTCGCCCTCAGCGTGGAAGAGGCCGAGTCGCTGCGGGGCGTGGCCGCCGCGAATGGCTGCATCCTTCAGGTGGGCCACATGAAGCGCTTCGACGCCGGTCTTCAGGCCGCAAAGAGCTTCATCGACCAGGGCATGGGCCAGATGGTGGCGCTCAAGGCCTGGTATTGCGACAGCACCCACCGCTATCCGATGACCGATGCCGTGCAGCCGCTGATGGTCACCAGCCGCAACGCCCGCAAGCCCGCCGAAAACCCCAAGGCCGACCTTGATCGCTACTACATGCTTGCCCATGGCAGCCATCTGGTCGATACCGCGCGCTATTTCGCCGGCGAGATCGCAGCGGTCGAGGCGCGCCTTCTCAACCGCGCCGGCATCCGCTGCTGGTTCGTGGATGTCGAGTTTGCCAACGGCGTGCTTGGCCATCTCGACCTGACCGTGGCCGTCCGGATGGATTGGCACGAGGGCTTCCAGATCTATGGCGAGAACGGCTCGATCCTCGGCAAGACCTATAACCCCTGGTACTACAAGACCTCCGAGGTGGACATCTTCCACGAAAGCGACGGCAGCACGCATCGCGTGCTGGGGGCCGACGGGCACTTCTACCGCCGCCAGCTCGAAGGATTTGCCGATGTGATCCTGACCGGCGCGCCGATGACGGGGGCCGATCTGGAAGACGGCATCGCCAGTGTCCGTGCGATGGTCGCCATCGCCCAGTCGGCCCGCACCGGACAGCCGGTGCGGCTGGCTGATGTCTCGGGGCCGGTCTGATGCGTCTGGGCATCTTTGCCAAGACCTTTGCGGGCAGCGATCCGGGGGTGGTCCTGGGCGCCGCACGATCAGCCGGCTATGAGATGGTGCAGTACAACATGGCCTGCTCCGGACTGCCCGCGATGCCGGACCAGATTGCGCCCGATGTCACCGCGGCCATCGCCGCCGCAAGCCGGGCGACGGGGGTCACGCTCTCTGCCGTCTCTGGGACCTACAACATGATCCACCCCGACCCGGCCGTTCGGCAGGCGGGCCTGCGACGCCTTGGCGTGCTGATCGACGCGGCGGCGGACATGGGCACGGGGATGGTCACGCTTTGCACCGGCACGCGCGATCCGCACGACCAGTGGCGCCACCACCCCGATAATGCCACGCCTTCGGCCTGGGCCGACCTGCTCGCGGAAATGGCCCGGGCCGTGACGCTGGCCGAGGCAAGGGGCGTGCGGCTCGGGATCGAGCCGGAACTGGCCAATGTGGTCAGCGATGCCCCCGCCGCCCGCCGGCTGCTCGATCAGATCGCCTCGCCCAGCCTCGCCATCGTGCTGGATCCGGCGAACCTCTTCGAACAGGCCCCTCCCGAGGATCGCCGCGCCATCATCGCCCGCGCCATCGACCTGCTGGGTGACCGCATCGTCATGGCCCATGCCAAGGACCGCGCGCCGGACGGCAGCTTTGCCACCGTCGGCACCGGCGTCGTCGACTATCCCGACTTCATTGCCCGTCTGCGCGCCGCGGGCTTTGACGGCGATCTGGTGACCCACGGCCTGACCGCCGAGGAGGCCCCCGGCGTCGCCCGTTTCCTGGCCGAGATCTGCCGATGACCCCCTCGGGCTGGATCCGGCGCGACGGGCTGCGCCTGGCGCTGCATGATGCGGGCGGGGCAGGGCGGCCGGTGCTGTTCCAGCACGGCCTGGGTGGCGATGCACGGCAAACCGCCGAGGCATTCCCCGATCAGCCCGGCTGGCGCTGCGTGACCCTCGAATGCCGCGGCCATGGCGCATCCGAGGCGGGCGAGGCGCTGTCCTTCGACCGTTTCGCGGGCGATCTCGCCCAAGTGGCCGAGGCGCTTGATCCGCCGCTTGTCATGGGCGGCATTTCCATGGGTGCGGCGCTGTCGCTGCGCCTCGCCGTGCGGCGCCCTGATCTTGTACGCGCGCTGATCCTCGTCCGCCCCGCATGGGGCACCGGTGCCGCGCCCGCCAATATGGCCGCGGTGGCCGAGGTCGCCGCCACCATGGCCCGCCTGCCCAGGGGAGAGGATCGCGCGGCCTTCCTGGCCGGTGAGACGGCCGCACGCCTGCGCAAGACATCGCCCGACAACCTCGCCTCGCTGACCGGCTATTTCGACCGCACCCCCCGGTGCGAGACGATCCGCCTTCTGTCGGCCATCAGCGCCGATGACCCGGGTCTTGGCGCGGATGACCTTGCCGCGCTTCGCCTGCCCGTCCTGGTCTGTGCGACGACCGAGGATGAGATCCACCCCGCCGCCCTGGCCCAGGGCCTCGCCCGCCAGATTGCCGGTGCGCGGCTGGTCGACCTGCCGCCCAAGGGGCGCGACAAGGCCGCCCATCTGGCCGCCCTTCACCAGGCCATCACGACCTTTCTACAGGAGCTTGCCCCATGACCACCCGACCCGCCCCCGGCTGGATCGACCGCCTGCCTCGCCACCGCCTGATCGGAGAGTTTTCGATGTGGTCGGCCGACCTCGTGCGCCTGGCCGAGGATTTGGCGCGCATCTCCCCTCATGCCGACATCCTGCATATCGACGTGGCCGATGGCGTCTTTGCGCCGGCCTTCCTGTTCTTTCCCGATCTTGTCGCCCGGATGCGGTCCGAGACGGCGCTGCCAATCCATGTGCACCTGATGGTCGATGACGCGGTGCTGCTGTCGCAGGTCGAGCAGTTTGCCGAGGCCGGGGCCGACCTCATCTCGATCCATGTCGAAAATGCCGCCGTCGCGGCCCGGGCGCTGGACCTGATCGCGGCCCGGGGCATCGCCGCCGGCATGGTGCTGCGGGTCGAGACACCCGTCGCCACCGTCACGCCCTGGCTGCCGCGCCTGCAGGCGCTGACGCTTTTGGGCACGGCCATCGGGGTCAAGGGGCAGGGGCTCGACCCCACCGCCACCGCCCGGCTGGACGAGGCACGGGGCCTGATCGCGGCCACCGGCCAGCGCATCCTGCTCTGCGCGGATGGCGGCATCCGCGACACGACCGTGCCCCTGTTGCGTGGGGCGGGGGCCGAAACGGTGGTGCTGGGCTCGCTCGCCTTCGGCGCGCCCGATCTTGGCGCGCGGATGGCGTGGCTCCACGCGCTCTGATCCGGCCGCGCGTCTTCTTTCCATTGATCGCCGCGCCCGGCTGCGGCTAAGGTCACCCCCAAGAGGGGGGCGGCCGCGCGCTGCGAACCCCCGGAAACGGACGGGGACGTGAAACGGCTTCTGGCGGAATTCGTGGCCTCGGCCATCGTGATCTTCGCGCGCTTCCTGACGGCCGCGCGCGGGCTCTGGACTGCGGGGCCACCCGACCTTGCGCCCAAGGTGTTCTTTGCCAATCATGCCAGCAACGGTGACTTCGTGCTGCTGTGGTCGGTGCTGCCGCACCGGCTGCGCCGCCGCACACGCCCCGTTGCCGCCAGCGACTACTGGCTGAAATCGGCATTGCGGGCCTTTGTCGGTCGCGATGTGTTCCGCGCCGTTCTGATCAACCGCATCCCCGAAGATCGCACGGAAGACCCGGTGGCCCAGATGCTCGGGGCGCTCGAGGCCGGTTCTTCGCTCATCCTCTTTCCCGAGGGCAAGCGCAACATGGGGCCAGACCGGCTCTTGCCGTTCAAGTCAGGGCTCTACCACCTTGCGCGCCAGCGACCCCAGACCGGGCTTGTCCCTGTCTGGATCGCGAACCTGAACCGGGCCTTGCCCAAGGGCGAAATCCTGCCGGTGCCGATCATCTGCACCGTGACCTTCGGTGCCCCGCTGTTCATCAAGGAAGGCGAGGCGAAGGAAGACTTCCTCGCCCGGGCCGAGGCCGCGCTGCGCAAGCTGGCCGAGACAGTGGAAAGGCCGCCGACATGACCTTGCCGCATCCCGATCTGGCCCAGCTCTTGCTGTTCCTCCTTGCCTTCATGCTCCTGGCCTCGTCTGTCGGGTTCGTGCTGCAACAGCGCTACTCTCCCGATGGTCATAACCAGGTGATCGAGAACCTGAACGACCGCATCCGCGCCTGGTGGGTGATGATCGTGCTGATGGCGATCGCGCTGATCGGCGGGCAGTTTGGCACGACGCTGCTGTTCGCCTTCTGCTCCTTCGCGGCGCTGCGCGAGTTCGTGACGCTGCTGGACACGCGACGGGGCGATCACTGGGCCGTCGCGGCGGCCTTCTTCGTGGTGCTGCCGCTGCAATACTACCTGATCTACATTGAATGGATCGGGCTCTATGCCATCCTGATCCCGGTCTATGCCTTCCTGCTGATCCCGATGATTGCCGTCGCGCGCGGCGAGACGGACAAGTTCCTGACGCGCATCGCCGGTATCCAGTGGGCCCTGATGATCTCGGTCTATTGCATCTCGCACGTGCCCGCGCTCCTCAGCCTTGAAATCCCGGGGTACGAGGGGCGGAACGTCATGCTCATCGCCTTTCTCATCATCGTGGTCCAGGGCAGCGACGTGATGCAGTATGTCTGGGGCAAGCTGATGGGGCGGCGCAAGATTGCCCCCAAGGTTTCGCCCTCGAAAACCATCGAAGGGCTGGCGGGCGGGGCGCTTTCGGCGCTGGTGATCGGGGCATCGCTCAGCTGGATCACACCCTTTTCCCCCGGGCAGGCTGCGCTTCTGTCTGCGGTGATCGTGATCTGCGGCTTCTTTGGCGGCCTTGTGATGTCGGCCATCAAACGGGACCGGGGCGTCAAGGACTGGGGCACGATGATCGCCGGGCATGGTGGCATGATCGACCGGATGGACTCGGTGATCTTCTCGGCGCCGATCTTCTTCCACCTGACCCGTTACTGGTGGTCGGTTACATGAGCGGGCGCCATGGTCCCGCCTGACAGCCGCCGGCCGCTGGCCAGCCGCGATACGAGCTGGGCGCGCTGGCTGACCGCGCGCCTTGCGCGCACCGCGATCACCCCGAACCAGATCTCGATGGCCGGCATCGGTTTTGCCGCCCTCGCGGGGGGGGCGCTCTGGGCCGCCGGGTCAGCCGGCGGGTCTGCGCGGGCGGCGCTGCTGCTCCTGGCCGCCGCCGGATGCCAGTTGCGGCTGGTCTGCAACCTGATGGACGGCCTTCTGGCCATCGAGGCCGGTCGCCGTTCGCCCGACGGCGCCTTCTGGAACGAGGCGCCCGACCGGCTGTCCGACATGCTGATCCTGGTGGGCCTGGGGCTGGGCCTTGGCCAGCCCGCGCTTGGCTGGGCCGCCGCCTCCATGGCGATCCTGACCGCCTATCTGCGCGAACTGGGCCGCGCTTCGGGCCAGCCTGCCGACTTTTCCGGCCCCATGGCCAAGCCCCAGCGTATGGCGCTGGTGACTGCCGCCTCCCTCGCCTCGGTGGCCGAGCCGCTTTGGGGCGGGCAGGGCGGGCTGCTGCTGGCCGCGCTCTGGCTTGTCGTGCTGGGGGCCGGGCTGACGGCGCTGCGTCGATCATGGCGGCTGATTCACGGCTTGAATGCCACGGGCGGTGCATAAGGATCGGTCGACAAATATTTGATCCCAAATCATTTCCGACGATACTCTGCGATCAGCCACCAGGAGGCAGGGTGACGGACCCGGCCTTGTAAACGCCCTGCGAAATCCTTGATTTGCGCACCTCATTGCGGCAGGTACGGGGAAAGCGCCGCGCGGAGAATCGCCTTTGGGCCGACCAACCATCACCGATCTGGCAAGTGCCGCAGGCGTCAGCCTTGCGACAGTCGACCGGGTGCTGAACAGCCGCCCCGGGGTGCGGCAAGAGACGGTCAGCCGCGTCAACGAGGCGATCGAGCGCATCGGCTTCGTGCGCGACCCCTTTGCCGCAAACCTGGCGCGCAAACGCGATTTCCATGTGATCGCCCTATTGCCCGATGGCGAAAGCCAGTTCCTCGCCGCCTTGCGCGCCGCCGTTGGCCAGACTGCCCAATCGTTGGCGACCGACCGCGTCGCACTGACGCTTCAGACCTTCCGGCGGCAGGATCCGAACCAGCTTGCCGCCCAGCTTGACCAGGTGTCACCCGATGCTGTCGATGGCGTCGCCCTGATGGCGCCCGAGACGCCCCAGACCCGCGACGCGGTGCGCCGCCTGCGCGCACGGGGCGTGCCCGTGGCCGCCATTCTGTCTGATCTACCGCATTCACACCGAGATTTCTTTATCGGGATCAACAACATAAATGCTGGCCGCACGGCGGCGGGCCTCATGGGTCGGTTCCTGGGCCGCGGTCCGGCCAGGGTGGCCGTCCTGACAGGATCGCTACAAGAGGCAGACAGCCTCGACCGCCGCCTGGGCTTCGATGCCGCCATGGCCGAGCATTTTCCCCAGATCGAAGTCCTGCCCACGCTGGAGGGCCACGACGACCCGGTGATGCTGGAGCAGGCCCTGCGCCGCGTGCTGGAACGCCATCCCGACCTGCGCGGCGTCTATTCCATGGGGGGCGGCAACCGTGTGATGCTCGACGTGATCGCGGGCGCCGCCCTTCAGGAACGCCCCTGCGTCATCGCCCATGAGCTGACCGAGACAACCCGGGCGGGCCTGTTGTCGGGGCTGATCGACGCGGTGATCACCCAGGATCTGGGACATATCCTGCGCAGCGCCATTCGCCAGATGCGGGCCGGGCGCGATGCCCGCCCCATCGTGCCCGAACAGGAACGCATCCGGATCGAGATTGTGCTGCGCGATAACCTGTTCTGATCCAGCTGCGGGTTTCTGAGGTGCGTACATCAGATTTTCGTTTACATGAGGTGCGCACCTCATGTATCCCGGTTCCAACCTGGGGGGAATCGAGGCCCAGGGCAACGGGAGGAACATCATGTACAAACGGACGATGGCCTTTGCGGCCACGCTGTCTGCCTCTGCGCTGGCCATGACCGCCGCGCAGGCCGAAGACCTGACGCTCTGCTGGGCTGCCTGGGATCCCGCCAATGCGCTGGTCGAACTGTCCAAGGATTTCGAGGCCCAGTCGGGCCACAAGATGAACTTCGAATTCGTACCATGGACGAACTTCGCCGACCGCATGCTGAACGAGCTGAACTCAGGCGGCAAACTGTGCGACCTGATGATCGGTGACAGCCAGTGGATCGGCGCAGGCGCCGAAAGCGGCCATTACATCAAGCTGAACGACTTCTTCGCGGCCAATGGCATCGACATGGCCAACTTCGTGCCCGCCACGGTCACGGGCTATGCCGAATGGCCGAAGGGCACGCCGAACTACTGGGCGCTGCCCGCCTTTGGCGATGTTGTCGGCTGGACTTATCGCAAGGACTGGTTCGAACGCCCCGAGCTGCAGGCCGAGTTCAAGGAGAAGTATGGCCGCGACCTTCTTCCGCCGCAGACCTTCGCCGAACTCAAGGACATCGCCGAATTCTTCCAGGGCCGCGAGATCGATGGCAAGACCGTCTATGGCGCCTCGATCTACACCGAGCGCGGCTCGGAAGGCATCACCATGGGTGTGATGGACGTCCTCTACAGCTTCGGGTTCAAGTACCAGAACCCCGACAAACCCTATGACATGCAGGGCTTCGTGAACTCGCCCGGCGCGGTCGAGGGGCTGGAGTTCTACAAGGCGCTCTACGATTGCTGCACCCCGCCCGGGGCCTCGAACTCCTACATGGGCGAGGGGATCGATGCCTACAAATCGGGCCAGGTCGCGCTCCAGATGAACTTTGCCTTCACCTGGCCCGGCTTCGAGGTGGATCCGAACGTGGGCGGCGGCAAGACCGGCTACCTTGTGAACCCCGCAGGCCCCACGGGCGAGCGGTTTGCCCAGCTGGGCGGGCAGGGCGTGTCGGTCGTGGCCTATTCCGACAAGCAGGATGCCGCGCTCGAATACATCAAGTGGTTCGCCCAGCCCGAGGTGCAGCAGAAATGGTGGTCGATGGGTGGCTTCTCGACGCTGCGTTCGGTGGTCGAGGATCCGGCCTTCGTGGCAAGCCAACCCTATGCCCAGACCTATCTCGACAGCATGGCCATCGTGAAGGACTTCTGGGCCGAACCCGCCTATGCGACGCTGCTGCAGGACGCGCAGAAACGCTTCCACGACTATGTGGTGGCCGGCAATGGCACCGCCCAAGAGGCGCTTGACGGCCTTGTCGAGGACTGGACCGTGACGTTCGAGGACGAAGGCAAGCTCTGACCTCGAACCAACCGGGCGCGCCGGGCCAGACGGCGCGCCCCCCTCATCGACGGCCCCAAGGTGCCGATGCCCCGCCAGACCGGCAAGACACCCCCGGCCGCGGCCCCCCGCAGGAACCCCGACATGGCAGAGACCCCCATCGACCGACTGGCGCGGAACACCCCCGCATCCGCCGCGCGCCGCCTGCGCGGGCTCAGTGATCGCACGATCGCCTGGCTGTTCGTCACGCCCACGATTCTGCTTCTGCTGGCGATCAACATCTTTCCGCTGATCTGGACGATCCGTCTCAGCTTTACCAACTACCGCGCCAATCGCCCGAACGAGCCGGTCGAGTTCGTGGGCTTGCGCAACTACGAGCGCATCCTGACCGACCCCGACATCTGGCACACGATGCAGGCGACGGCGCATTTCCTGTTCTGGACCATCGTCTTTCAGGTTTTGCTGGGCTTTGCGCTGGCCTGGCTTATCAACCGCAAGTTCCGCGGCAACGATCTGGTCACGACCCTGATCGTGCTGCCCATGATGCTGTCGCCCGCCGTGGTCGGCAATTTCTGGACCTTTCTCTACGAACCCCAGATCGGGCTGTTCAACTACGCGGTCGAGTTTCTCACGGGGGGCAGCGTTCCGGCCTCGTCCTTCTCCATGCTCGGCTCGGTGACGCTTGCCCCCTGGGCCATCGTGATCGTCGATACCTGGATGTGGACACCCTTCGTCATGTTGATCTGCCTGGCCGGGCTGCGTTCGATCCCCGACTATATCTACGAGGCGGCCGAGGTCGACCGCGCCTCGAAATGGCGCCAGTTCTGGACAATGACGGTGCCGCTGGTGCTGCCCTTCCTGATGTTGGCCGTGCTGTTTCGCGGCATCGAGAACTTCAAGATGTTCGACCTTGTCGTGCAGCTGACCGGGGGCGGGCCTGGCGACACCACGCTTCTGACCTCGATCGAGCTCAAGCGCGAAGCCTTCGAGAAGTGGCGCACGGGCTTCAGCTCGGCATATGCGATCATCCTGTTCGTGACCGTCTTCGGCCTGGCCTCGATCTATGTGAAGGCCCTCAACAAGGTGAAGGAAAGATGAGCGCCTACTCCATCACCGCGCCCTCGCGCCGGTCCAAGCTGGTCGCGGCCACGCTGGTCATCCTTTATACGGTCATCACCCTGCTGCCGCTGCTGTGGATCATCTCGACCGGCTTCAAGACCGGGCCGGATTCCATTGCCTATCCGCCGAAGGTGGTCTTCTCGCCCTCGCTTGAAGGCTACGTGAACCTCTTCACCAGCCGCACCCGGGCCACCAACGAACAGCTGGCCGAGATGCCGCCCCCAGCGAACTGGGTGGACGAGATCGTGCAGCGGCGGGGAGAGGTGATCACCGGGCCTTCGCGCTTTGGCGAGCGCTTCATGAACTCGGTCATCATCGGCTTCGGCTCGACCTTCCTGTCGATCTTCCTGGGCACGCTGGCGGCCTATGCCTTCTCGCGCTTCCGGGTGCCGCTCAAGGACGATCTTCTGTTCTTCATCCTGTCGACCCGCATGATGCCGCCCATCGCCGTTGCCATCCCGATCTTCCTGATGTTCCGCGAGCTGAACCTGAACGACACCCATCTGGGCATGATCCTGCTTTACACCGGTGTGAACATCAGCCTCGCCGTCTGGCTGCTCAAGGGCTTCATCGACGAGATCCCGCGCGAGTATGAAGAGGCCGCGCTGATCGACGGCTACACGCGCTTTCAGGCCTTCCGAAAGGTCGTGCTGCCCCAGGCGGCCACCGGCATCGCTTCGACGGCCATCTTCTGCCTGATCTTCGCCTGGAACGAGTATGCCTTCGCGGTGCTGCTGACCTCGGGCAATGCCCAGACGGCGCCGCCCTTCATCCCCACCATCATCGGTGTTGGCGGAAAGGACTGGCCGGCGGTCGCCGCCGGGGCGACGCTGTTCCTCCTGCCCGTGATGGTCTTCACGATCCTGCTGCGCAAGCACCTGCTGCGCGGGATCACCTTCGGAGCGGTGCGCAAATGATCGGGCGGTTCCCCAGACGGTTGCCATACAGTTGCCATACGCTTTCCAGACAGCCCGGGGAGGGCCCGCAATGACCCGCTTTCTGTCTGGCCTGATGCGCTTTCGCCGCGGCCCTTGGGAGTTGCTGGCCAGCATCCTGATCGCGCTGGGGGTGTTCATGCTGATGCAGCCCTTTGTGCTCTGGGCCTTTACCTGGAGCTTCATCGTCACCCTGATCGGCACGGTGATGTTCATCATCACCAGCCATTTCCCGGAGTAAGCCTTGGCCGAGATCGTCATTCGCAACCTGCGCAAGGAATTCGGCGATTTCGTCGCGGTGAAGGAGTCGAGCTTCACCATCGGCGATGGCGAGTTCTTCATGCTGCTCGGGCCATCGGGCTGCGGCAAGACCACCACGCTGCGCATGATCGCGGGGTTGGAACTGCCCACCTCGGGCGAGATCCGCATCGACGGCGAAGAGGTCGGGCAAAAGCCCGCAAGCCAGCGCGACATTGCCTTCGTCTTTCAGATGTTCGCGCTCTATCCCCATTTGAACGTGCGGCGCAACATCAGCTATCCCCTTGTCTCGCAAGGACTTCCCAAGGCCGAGGTCAAGGCCCGCGTGGCCGAGGTGGCCCGGATTCTGGGGATTGAAGCCATCCTCGACAAACCGGTGGGCGGGCTGTCGGGCGGCGACCGGCAGCGGGTCGCGCTGGGGCGGGCCATCGTGCGGCGGCCAAAGGCCTTCATGATGGACGAGCCCCTTGGCGCACTGGATGCCGAGTTCCGCGAACACATGGCCGAAGAACTCCGCGCGCTGCACGACCGGATGGGGGCGACCACCGTCTATGTCACCCACGACCAGCTGGAGGCGATGCAGATGGGCGACAAGATCGTGGTCATGAACCACGGGGTGGTGGAGCAGTTCGGCCGCCCGCAGGATATCTACGACAAGCCCGCAACCATGTTCGTAGCCGATTTCATCGGCAGCCCGCCGATGAACTTCCTGCGCTTCGAAGGCCGCGTGCGCCCCGGCACCACCCATGTCCGGCTGGGCGATGCCGACCTTTCGGTGCCCGTTCAGGCGGAAGAGGCGGGCGGCAAGCTGGTCTTCGGGGTGCGTCCCGAACACGTGACGCTCGACGATGCCGCGCCCTATCGCGGCCGCATCCTTGCCTCGGAATACCTGGGCACCACGCAGATCATCACGCTCGAGACGCCCAACGGCCCGCTCAAGGCCCGCGTACCCTCGGCCCGGGCAGTGCGGACGGGCGACACGGTCGGGCTGCGCTTCACCCCCTCGACCATCACCCTGTTCGAGCAAACCCACGGCCGCGCCCTGCGTTCGGCCCTGCATGGCGAGGTGGCCAATGGCTGAGGTTGTGTTGCGCGGCCTGTCAAAGGCCTTTGGCGCCACCCAGGCGACCCGGGATGTCAGCCTGACCGTGCCCGACGGCAGCTTCGTCGTGCTTCTGGGGCCGTCGGGCGCCGGCAAGACCACGCTTCTGCGGCTGATCTCCGGGCTGGAGAAGCCGGACGTGGGGCAGATCACCATCGGCGGGGCCGATGTGGCCAACCTGACCCCGGCCGAGCGCAATGTGGCGATGGTCTTCCAGCAATACTCGCTCTACCCCCATCTGACGGTGCGCCAGAACCTTGAATTTCCGCTGAAATCCCCCGTTCTGCGCACGCCGCAGCCCGAGATCGACGCCAAGGTCGCCCAGGTGGCCGAGGTGCTCCGGATCGGCCACAAGCTGAACAACAAGGCCACGCAACTGTCGGGCGGCGAGATGCAGCGGGTTTCGATCGGGCGGGCCTTGGTGCGCAATCCTTCGATCTATCTGATGGACGAACCGCTTTCCTCGCTCGATGCCAAGCTGCGCTCTGACCTGCGGGTGGAACTCAAGCGCATCCAGGCCGATCTGGGTGCGACCATCCTTTACGTGACCCATGACCAGATCGAGGCGATGACGCTGGCCACCCATGTCGGCGTGCTCGATCAGGGGCGCCTCGTGCAGTTCGGCACCCCGCGCGAAATCTATGAGGCGCCGGCGACGCTGGCCGTCGCGGCCCGGCTGGGCCAGCCCAAGATCAACACCCTGCCGGCCGCGGTCTTTCCCGGCGCGCCAGAGGGCGCCGCGACCATCGGCCTGCGCCCCGAGCATATCCAGCTGGGCGAGGGGCAGGAGGCCCTGGTGACCCGGGTCGAGCGGCTGGGTGACCAGACCCGGCTGCATCTGCGCTATCAGGGCCATGACCTGATCACCGTAGCCGACCCCCATTCGCTGCTTGATGTAGGCGATCGCATCGCCCTTCGCCCTGTCGACCCTTTGTACTTTGACCCCCAAGGCACGCGGCTTTCGCGTGGAAAGGTGTAGCCATGACCCAGTTCATCAACGATCGCGACGCGCTGGTAACCGAGGCGGTCTCGGGCCTGTTGCGGGGCTCTGCCGGGCGGCTGGCACGGCTCGACGGTTTTCCGCACATCAAGGTCGTGGTGCGCACCGACTGGGACCGGTCCCGGGTTGCGCTCGTCTCGGGGGGCGGGTCGGGGCATGAACCGGCCCATGCGGGCTTTGTCGGGCGCGGCATGCTGACGGCTGCCGTCTGCGGCGATGTCTTTGCCAGCCCTTCGGTCGATGCCGTGCTTGCCGGGATTCTCGCGGTAACGGGCAAGGCCGGCTGCCTGCTGATCGTCAAGAACTACACCGGCGACCGGCTGAATTTCGGTCTGGCCGCGGAACGGGCGCGGGCCTTTGGTCTGAAGGTTTCCATGGTAATTGTGGATGATGACGTGGCACTGCCCGACCTTCCGCAGCCACGCGGGGTGGCAGGCACGCTGTTTGTCCACAAGATCGCCGGGGCCCTGGCCGAGGCCGGGGCCGACCTAGACCAGGTGACCGCCGCCGCACAACGGGTGATCGCCGGGGCGATCTCGATTGGCATGTCGCTTGACACCTGCACGGTTCCGGGCTCGCCCAAGGAGGCGCGGATTGCGCGGGGCAAGGCGGAACTCGGCCTTGGCATTCATGGCGAGGCCGGGGTCGAGCAGGTGGATTTCGCAGGCGCCCGCCAGGCCATGGCCATGGTGGTCGACCGTCTGCGCCCTGCGATGGGCGAGGGCGCGCATGTGGCCCTGATCAACAATCTCGGCGGGGCGACACAGCTTGAAATGCAGGTGCTGACCGAGGAACTCGCTCTGTCTGATATTGGCAGCCAGATCAGCCACATCGTGGGGCCTGCGGGCATGATGACCTCGCTCGACATGCAGGGGTTCTCTGTCTCGCTGCTGCCCTTGACTGATGCCGACCTGGAAGCGCTGTCGGCGCCGGTGGACTTGGCGGCCTGGCCCGGGCTACAGCCCTTTGGCGAGCCTGTCGTATTGCCGGTGCCTGACGGGCTGATCCCTATCCAGCCTACGCCGTCAAGCCATCCCCAGCGGCGTGAATTGCTGCGGCGCTGCTGCGATATCCTGATCGCGCAGGAGGCGGCCCTGAACGCGCTCGACGCCAAGTCGGGCGATGGTGATACAGGCAGTACGCTGGCCACCGCGGCCCGGGCGCTCACAGCGGCGCTGGATCGGCTGCCGATGGCCGATCTGACCCAGCTTTACCGCGCGATGGGGGGCGAGCTCAGCCAGACCATGGGCGGGTCCTCGGGCGTGCTGCTCGCGATTTTCTTTGCGGCGGCGGGCGATGCCTCGGCCGGCGGGCGCACCTGGATCGAAGCGCTGCAAGAGGGGCTTGCCCGGGTGCAGCAAGTGGGTGGCGCCCGGCCCGGCGACCGCACGATGATCGACGCGTTGGCCCCTGCGCTTGCGGCACTGCCCCAGGGCGTCAAGGCCGCCGCCGCCGCGGCCCGTCAGGGTGCAGATTTCACCGCGACTATCCCGCGCGCCCGCGCCGGTCGGTCAAGCTATGTGGGATCGGTCAACCTTCTGGGGCACAACGACCCCGGGGCCGAGGCCGTCGCGCGGCTGTTCGAGAACCTGTAGAACCGCGGCAGAACAGGGGTGCGGGACCGGACCCTACCGGAAAACCGCCCCTCATCAACAGGATGGCCCGGCCACGCTGTGAAAGATGCTAGCGCAGCCTGAGCCCGGGCGCGCGTCAAAGAAATGTCAATCCTGTCGCAACAGGAGGGGCGACCCGGGGTCGGGCGGTGGTGGCGGGATCAGCCGGAAACGGAGGAAAAGGACAGGTCATCGAAAACGCGAATGGCCAACCCCGCCAGAATTTGACCTTGCCAGAACTGGCCGCCTCTGTCTGCGGCGGGGCCGTCAAGCCAGCGTGAAAAGCGCCGCCGGTCCGGGCGTCAGAGGGCACCCTGCCAATCCCGTACCGCCTCGAGCGGCCAGACCAGCATCAGGATGTTGAGCATCAGGCCGTCACGGATCAGCCACATCGTCAGCAACTCGAATCCGATCACGAGAGCCACGCTGACCCAGACCGGCAGGGCGCGGGCGAGGAAGAATCCCAGGATCATCGCCAGAATGTCGAAGACCGAATTCAGCACGCTGTCGCCGTAATAGTCGAGCGAGATGGTCACCGCCCGATATCGGTCGATGATGATGGGCGAGTTCTCCAGAATCTCCCAGGCCGCCTCGATCAGTGTCGCAATGGACAGCCGCCAGGCGAACGGCACCCGCCGCGCGACAAGCCAGAGCGCGGCATAGAACAGGAATCCATGCAGCAGATGCGAAGGCGTGTACCAGTCCGATATGTGCTGCGAATTTTCCGAACTCATCGTCTGGCCGTGCCAGAGCTTGATGGTGCCGCAGGTGCAATAGGGTTCTCTGCCCATGCCCAACAGGATGAGGGCTGCCAGCAGGACAATAGCGGCGGTGATCCAGTAGGGAAGATTGCGTTGTGTCATGCCCGGCAGGCAAGCACGGCAAACGGGGGTGCGTCCAGTGCGATCATGCCGGAAGGTCCAGCGGAAGGACATCCACGGCCTGCTTGCTTGTCTGCCGGCCCGACACGCGCAACACGCCCTTGACCGGCGCCACGTCGAAATAGTCGCGCCCCTCGGCGACGGTCACATGGTCGGTGCCTGGACGCAGGGCATTGGTCGGGTCGTAGTCCACCCAGCCCATTTCGGGCCCGCACCAGGCCCGCACCCAGGCATGCATGGCATCGGCCCCTTCCAGCCGGGGCTTTCCCGGGGGCGGGATGGTGCGCAGAAAGCCCGAGACATAGCCCGCCGGCACGCCAAGGCTGCGCAGGCCCGAGATCATGATATGGCTGAAGTCCTGACACACCCCATGGCGCGCGGCAAAGGCTTCGGCCGCCGGCGTGTCCACCTCGGTCGCGTCGGGGTCGTAGGTCATGTCGCGATGGATGGCACGCCCCAGTGCCTCGACCGCCTCCAGCACGGTCGCCGAGCCCAGGGTCGCCCGGGCAGCAAAGGCAGCAATCCCGGCATCCGGCGGCACCCGAGGCGACGGTGCCAGGAAATGATGCGGCGCAGCGGGCGACAGGTCGTGGACAGCCGCGACCTGTGCCGCCAGATCGCCAAGGGCCGAAGCCGGGCCGGTCGTCGGCGCCGGGCTGCGCTGGACGCGGGCCTGCAGTTTGAGTTCGATCCGGTCGTGGGGGGCGCGAAAGGCAAACTCGGTGGTCAGGTTGCCAAAAAAGTCCAACCGGTCGTGCCGTTCTGCCGGAGTGGGGCGGATATCGAGATGGCCGGCCACCAGGCGTTGCTGCCCCGGCCGGTCGGCGGGCATCACGCGCACCAAATGCCGCCCCCCCGCTGCCGGGCTGGCATAGTCATAGCTGATGGAAAGACGGATATCGAACAGCATGGGTACAACCCTACGCGAGCGCCTGCATGCCGGAAAGGCTTAGCCGCCCCGTCACAGCAGATAGGCCCCGGCCAATGTGCCCGACAGATCGAGGATCTCGGAGCGCAGCTCCAGCAGCGCCTGGGGGTCGAGCGTGTCGGGCGATTGCAGCGCCAGGCGCGTCTGCGCCGCCAGCACGCGCCGGCCGAACTCGGTCACCGGCGCCGCACGCGGGCCTTCGGACAGCGCATCAGCCTGGTCGCGCAACTCATTGATATGAAAAAGGATAGACCGAGGGTTCTGACTGTCGAGCGCCAGCAGGTCGATCACGCTTTCCTGCCGTGCAGTGACGGGGTAGCGCTGACGATGGGTCATGGCACTGTCGCCGATCTCGATCGCCAGATCGAGGCTGCCCGTCGGCGCGTCCGGCGCGGTGAAGGCGGCCAGCACATCGGCCGTGATAGCTGCGCGTTCCAGCGACCGGCCTATGGTCAGGAACCGCCAGCCGCTGGCGCGGTACATGTTCTCATGCACCAGCCCCGAAAAGCCCGCGATCTTGCGCAACAACGCCCCCAGCGCCATGGCGGCATCGGCGCCGGGCCGCGCCGTGCCCGCCATCCGCCGCATCGTCTTGTCCAGATCGGCCAGCGCCGCCCAGCCATCAACCGAAAAGCGGTCGCGGATCTGGCTCGCGCTGCCGACCGCGCCGGCCAACGTGCCGATCAGCCCCTTTGGCACCGGCTCGGCCGCGTCCACGCCATAGGTGGACAGGAAACCGGCGATCGTGCGCAGGAGCGGTGCCCCCCCGCTTTCGGCCAGCCGCGCATTGTAGGCGCGTGTCAGCCGCAGCACGCCTTCGGTCCGTTCCACATAACGGCCCAGCCAGAACAGGTTGTCCGCGGCGCGGGAGGGCAGGGCGACCGCCTCGGCCCGGGCAAATGGCTGGGTCGGGCGGGCAAGCATGGTCTCTTCCGGCACCGGCCGGTCCGAGACGACCCAGACATCGGCCACCTTGCTGCCCTGGCGCATCGCAATCGCCGTGGCATCGACCGAGGTGCCAATCCGGGCAAAGCCCCCCGGCATCGCCTGCCAGCCCTGGGATCCGCGCAGCAGAAAGACACGGATCGTCATTGGCCGTGGCACCAGCCGGCCGCCGTCAAAGGCCGGTGTGGTGGAAAGCGTGACCAGTTCCTGGCCGACCAGCCCCGGCCCGGCGCGCGTCAGCCAGTCGTCGAGCGGGCCTTCGGCACCCCGCAGCTGGCCAGCCAGGGCGTGGGCCTCTTCGGTCTCGAAGGGCAGGCGGGTGGCCAGTGCCGGGCCGATCAGCATGCGATGTGCCTGGGCGCGCACATGGGCAAGTTCCTCGGGCTGGCCGCACCACCAGGTCGCGATGTTTGGCAGGCGCAATGGCTCGCCGGTCAGATGGCGCGCGATGCCCGGCAGGAAGGCCTGCATCGCCTGCGCCTCTAGCACGCCAGAGCCAAGCGCATTGACCAGGGTCACCGAGCCCTGCCGGACGGCGTCCAGAAGCCCCGGCGTGCCGATGTGCGAGCTTTCCTCCAGCTCCAGCGGATCGGCCCAGATCGAGTCCAGCCGGCGCCACAGCACATCGACCGGCACCAGCCCCGAGACCGTCCGCACCTTGAGCAGGCCCTCTTCCACCGACAGGTCGGCGCCTTCCAGCAGGGGCAAGCCCAGATAACGGGCGATGTAGGCATGTTCGTAATAGGTGTCGGTCATCGGCCCCGGCGTCAGGATCGCAGGCTTTGCGCCGGCGGCGATCGAACTGGCATCCTGCAGGCCGCCAAGCGCGTCGCGGAAGGCACGGAAGAATCCTGCAAGGCGATGGACGTTCGAGCGGTCGTAAAGATCGCGGAACACCCGTGTAGCGGCCATGCGGTTTTCCAGCGCAAAGCCCGCGCCCGAAGGGGCCTGGGTGCGGTCGCCCAGAACCCACCAGCGCCCGTCGGGGCCACGGCCGATCTCGAAGGCGAGAAAGTGCAGGAAATGCCCGCCCCGGGGCGGAACCCCGACAAGCGGCCGCAACCATTCGGGGTTATGGGCCACCAGTTCTGCCGGCAAGAGCCCCTCGGCTGCCAGCCGGTTCGGCCCATAAAGATCGGCCATGACCGCTTCCAGCACATCGGCCCGCTGGGCCAGCCCCTGGGCGATGACATCCCATTCCGATTGCGGCAGCAGGATCGGCAACGGGCTGAACGGCCAGTCGCGCACCGTCTGCGTGGCCTGGCCGAAGGTTCGGAAATAGACGCCGGCCTCGCGCAGATACTGCTCGCCCCGCGCAACGTCGCGCTGAAGCTCGTCCGGCGTCAGCCCTTCGAGATGCGCCAGCAGCCCGGCCCAGACGGGGCGGATCCTGCCCGAAGCGTCCAGCAACTCGTCTGGGGTGCCGGGCAGCGGGTCATAGCCCTCGGTCAACCGCAGCCGGTGGGGCTGGGGTCGTTTGCTGCGCATGTCCGCCTCCGTCTTTCCCAAGCCTATAGCCCCGGCGCACGGCGCAGGTCGAGCGTCATCGGGAATTCGGGATGGGGTACCTCGGGCGGCGGGGCATAGGCCCCGGGGCGATGCCCAAAGGGCTGGAAGCGCGCCAGCCGACGCGCCTCCGCCTCGTTTCCGTTGACGGGGAAGGTGTCGTAGTTGCGTCCGCCGGGGTGGGCGACATGGTAGACGCAACCGCCCAGGGCCCGTCCCGACCAGCGATCGTAGATGTCAAAGGTCAGAGGCGCGTTCACCGGCAGAACCGGATGCAGAGCCAGCGCCGGCTGCCAGGCCTTGAAGCGCACGCCCGCAACCGCCACGCCATTCGTGCCTGTCTTGGTCAGCGGCACGCTGCGGCCGTTGCAGGTCACGCCGTAGCGGTCGGGGTCGGTCGTGGCCAGCTTGACCTGCAGCCGCTCGACCGAACTGTCGGTGTAGCGCACCGTCCCGCCGATGGCCCCGGTCTCGCCCAGAACATGCCACGGTTCCAGCGCCTGGCGCAGCTCGAGGTTCACGCCCTCGACCGTAATCTCGCCACAGAACGGAAACCGGAACTCGGCCTGGGCAGTGAACCATTCGGGCTGCAGGTCGAATCCGTGGTCCTTGAGGTCGCGCAGCACGTCGAGGAAATCTTCCCAGACGAACTGTGGCAGCATGAAGCGGTCATGCAGCGTCGTGCCCCAGCGCGGCAAGGTGCCGGCCGCCGGGTTCTGCCACAGCCGCGCGATGATGGCCCGCAGCAACAGTTGCTGGGCGAGACTCATGCGCGGGTTCGGCGGCATCTCGAAGCCGCGGAACTCCACCAGGCCCAGCCGCCCCGTGGGGCCATCTGGGGAATAGAGCTTGTCGATGCAGATCTCGGCCCGGTGCGTATTGCCCGTCACATCGACCAGCAGGTTGCGCAACAGCCGGTCCACCAGCCAGGGCAAGGGCTGCTGCCCCTGACCGGGGTTCGGGATCTGCGCCAGGGCCATCTCCAGTTCGTAAAGCGCGTCATGGCGCGCCTCGTCGATCCGGGGGGCCTGGCTGGTCGGGCCGATGAACAGGCCCGAGAAGAGATAGCTCAGGCTGGGGTGGCGCAACCAGTGCAGGATCAGGCTGCGCAGCAGGTCGGGCCGGCGCAGGAAGGGGCTGTCGGCAGGCGTCGCCCCGCCGACGACCACATGGTTGCCGCCCCCCGTGCCGGTGTGCTTGCCGTCGATCATGAACTTGTCGGCGCCGAGGCGCACCTGGCGCGCCTCGTCATAGACGGCTTCGGTGGTGGCCACGCATTCCTCCCAACTGTGGGAGGGGTGGATGTTCACCTCGATCACGCCGGGGTCGGGGGCCACGCGGATCACGTTCAGCCGGGGATCATGCGGCGGGGCATAGCCCTCGATATGCACGGGCAGGCCCAGTCTCGCCGCCGCAGCCTCGGCCGCGGACACCAGTTCCAAGTAATCCTCGATCCGCTCGACCGGCGGCATGAAGACGCAAAGCCGCCCGTCGCGCGGTTCCACCGAAAGCGCGGTACGGACCGCCCCCCCGACCTCCGAGATCGTTTGCGCGATCTGCCCCTCGCCCTGCGGTACCGCGGTCATCGAAGCCACCGGCAGGGGCCGGCCGGCGGCATTCGCCGGGGTGGGCAGGGGCGGACGGTCCTCGAAAGGATCGGCGGGATTGATATAGGGAAAGGCGGCAGGAGGGACATAGGGCAGGGCGCCCAGCGGCAGGCGATAGCCGACCGGACTGTCCCCTGGCACCAGGAACAAGTGCCCCCGCCGCAGCGGCCATTTCTCGCTGACCCAGCCCTTGGCCGATTTCGCCTGCCAGCGCTGCACCGGCAGCACAAAACCCGACGGCTCGGTCAGCCCGCGCCCGAAGACCCGCGCGATGCGCGCCCGCTCCTCGGCATCCTTCAGCTTCGAATTCTCGGGCGTCACATTCTCGGGCAGGTTGCCTTCCTTGAGGATCCATTCAGCCGGATCCTCATAGGCCGGCACCACATGGTCGGCAGGCAGGCCCAGTTCCTCCGCGATCCCGGCGAGCAGGGCCTGGGCCTGCTCGGCATCGGCGCCGGTCGCGTCCTCCTTTGCCACCAGCGCCTCGTCCTGCCAGATCGGCTGGCCATCGCGCCGCCAGTAGAGGCTGAAGGTCCAGCGCGGCAGCGTCTCGCCCGGATACCACTTGCCCTGGCCGTAGTGCAGAAACCCGCCGGGCGCGAACCGGTCGCGAAGGCGGCGGATCAGCTGGTCGGCGAACAGCCGTTTTGTCGGGCCGACGGCATCGGTGTTCCATTCCGGCGCCTCGAAATCCAGCGTCGAGACAAAGGTCGGCTCGCCCCCCATGGTCAGCCGCACGTCGCCCTTTTTCAGGGCCGCATCGACCTTGCGGCCAAGCGCGTCAAGCTGCGCCCAGGCCTCGTCAGAGAAGGGCTTGGTGATGCGCGGATGCTCGGCCACCCGGCGCACCTGCATGTCAAAACCGAAATCGACCTCGGCATAGCTTGCCAGGCCCGCGATGGGGGCGGCATTGCGGTAGTGTGGGGTCGCGGCCAGAGGGATATGGCTTTCGCCGGTCAGAAGGCCACTTGTCGGGTCCAGCCCGATCCAGCCCGCGCCCGGCAGATAGACCTCGCACCAGGCATGCAGATCGGTAAAGTCAACCTCGGTGCCAGAGGGGCCGTCCAGCGCCTTGAGATCGGGCTTCAGCTGGATCAGATAGCCCGAGACGAAGCGCGCGGCAAAACCCAGATGCCGCAACGCCTGCACCAGGAGCCAGCTCGAATCCCGGCAGGAGCCGGTGCCGCGGCCAAAGGTTTCTTCTGGCGTCTGCACGCCCGGCTCCATCCGGATGACATAGCCCACCTCGCGCGATACGCGGGCGTTCAGCCCGACGACGAAATCGACCGTGCGCTGCCGTTCGCGGGGGATGGTTGACAGGAACTGTGCCAGATGAGGCCCTGCCGGCTCGGGCGTGCGGTAGATCACCAGATCGGGGGCGATGTCCTCGGGGTAGTCGAAGGGCCAGTGCTCGGCCTGCTCCTCCACGAAGAAGTCGAAGGGGTTGTACACCGTCATGTCCGCCACAAGATCGACCGAGATCTTCAGCTCTCTCACCGGTTCGGGAAAGACGTAGCGCGCCAGCCAGTTGCCATAGGGGTCCTGCTGGTGATTCACGAAATGCGGCTGCGGCCCGACCACCAGCGAATGCGAGACCACCCGGGTGCGGCTGTGCGGCGCCGGCCGCAGGCGGATCACCTGCGGGCCCAGCGTCACGGGCCGGTCATATTTGTAATGGGTCAGGTGGGTGATGCTGGCAAGGATCGACATGATGACCAACTCTGGCACGACAACGGGTGGTGCCTGAATTGGTTTCACATCTGCCGCCCATGCGCCACGGATTAGTGAGGCGCATCGATCATCGTCCCCCCTTCGCCTGATCGGGCATCGAACCGCCTGAAATTTGGGCAATCGCGAGTCGGTGCGACTAGCGCGCCATCAGCCGGTCGACCTTGGCGGCGACCTGGCGCAGGTGCCGGGCGCGGGCTTCGGCGCTGGTCGTGTCCATCAGGTAAAGCGCGGCAAAGGCCGTGCGGCGGCGCGGGGCGCACAAGAGACCGATCCCGCGAAGCAGTTTGCGTTTGCCCGGTGCGCCCACCAGCGTGGTCAGCCACCAGCTGGCACCACAGGTGGTAAAGACGCCCAGCCGCCGGACATGGGTCAGGCCGGGGCGGATCGTCTGTCCTTGGGCCTGCGGCATGTGAAAGGCCACCTCGGGCAGCAGCACCCGGTCGAGCCAGCCCTTGAGTATGGCGGGCAGGCCGTACCACCAGGTCGGATAGACGAAGATAAGCGTATCGCACCACAGAAGATCATCGACATGCCCTGCCACTGGCGCACGGTTTTCCGGAGAGTCGGCGTAGCCGCGCCACTCTGCAGCACTCAGGACGGGGTCGAATCCTTCGGAATAAAGATCGCGCAGGCGGACCTCGGCGCCGCGAGCCGCCAGGCGGTCAACCACGATCCGCATCACTGCGGCGGTAAAGCTGTCGGGCATGGGGTGGCAATGGATCACAAGCGCCTTCAGGGGAAATCTCCGTCTGTCTTGCGGGGGCTGACCGGCCCCCGCCAGTTACTCATATCCCGTCATTTCCAGATAGCCCCGGCCGCTGTGACTGCCGGAAAAACGGATCGGTCCTTCCCAATAGGGCACGGAAACCTCCATCCAGGCCCGGGGGTTGAGGGGCGCAAGACGCAGGTCAACCCCGCGTTCGGGCAGTTCCAGCCGCCAGTCGACCGGCACCTCTCGCCCGGCAACCCGCGTGGTTGCCAGCGGCGTCACTCGAAGCGCACCGGGGGGCAAGGTTGTGGGCGTGCCATCGGGGGCGATCCAGGTGGCCGAGGTAAAGCCTGCCCCCCCATCCCGCAGCCGGAAACCCATCAGCCGCGCCCCGTCATCGAAGTTCAACGAGAACCAGTCCCAGCCGGTCTGGTCGGCGCCGAGGGGCTGGCTCGACCATTCCCGGTCTAGCCAGGCCTGGCCCGTCACCGCCACTTCACCCTGCGGCAGGCGCAGTGTCCCTTCAACCCGGTAGAAGGGCTGGGAATAGTAATGGCTCGCCTGTCCCTGCGCAGACTTGACCGAATAACCCGCCTCACCTTGCGCCACGAGCGGGCCTTCGGCCGTCAGTCGCAGGCTGTAGCCAAACGCGCCATCGCTGGCAGAGACGCGCAGCGCCGACAGTCCGTCGGTGCCGGGCTGCGCCTCGCTGGTCATGGTCCAATCATCGATCCAGGCTGCGAAGGGGGTGGCTGTGACGCCCGCCTGTCCGACGCCGCCGCGCGCCAGGCGCTCGGCGGCAAGATGGTCTGTCGCAGAGGTTACCGCGGCGTGGCCCATCCAGAGCTGCGGGCTGTCCCAGCCCTGTGCCTGCGGCCCCGGCGCCTCAGGCCGCAGGGCTGTGCGGAACAGCGTCCACTGAGCACCGTAATCGGCCCCATCCGCCCCGGTCAGGACCGCGGTCAGGTACCACCATTCGATCCGGAAATCGGGATGTGCGCCATGGTCGGCGGGAAAGTTCAACGGCCGTTGCTCCGGCAGGGCAAAGCCCCGCGCCTCGCTGCCCAGTCCGGCAAAGCCTTGCGCGGGGGCGGCAGCCGGAAGCAGGGTGGCGAGCAGGACCAGGATCGCAAGGAAAGGCCTAGCGTTCATCGGCAAAGACCTTCAGCAGCCGGGTCGGGGCGATCCGCGCGAGACGCAGCGCAGGAAACAGCGCTGCAAGTCCGGCCGCCAGAACGGCGAGCGCGCCCAGCCGCAGCCAGTCGGCCGGAAAGACATGCATCGGCAAGCGCCAGCCAAAAGCCTCGACATTGACGACGGCAAGCAGCACCCAGGCCAATGCCAGGCCCAATGGCACAGCCAGCACCCAGGTCAGAGCCGCGAGAACCAGCAGGCGCAGCAGTTCCATCCCCGCGAGCCGCCTGCGGGTAAGGCCCATCGCCCAGAGGGGTGCCAGTTGCGGCAGGCGCAGCCCGGCAAGTGTCAGAAGGCTGGACAGGATCGCAATGGCCGCCACTCCCAGCGTGAGCACATTCAGTGCCGCCGTCACCGCGAAGGTCCGCTCGAAGATCTCCAGCGACAGCGCCTTGATCGCCGACTGGTCGACCATGGCGCTGGCCGGCAAGCCAAAGGTCGCCTGAAGATCGGCCTTCAGCGCCTCGGCCCGCGTCGGATCGACGCGCAGTCCAAAGCGCACGACCGGCACATCGGGAAAGCGTTGTTCAAAGGCAGCCGTGCCGATCAGCACCTGCGGGCGCGGGTTGCCATAGTCGGAATAGACCCCCACCACAGGCAGCGCACCCCCCGGCAGCGCGACCTGTGACCCAAGGGCCAAATCCGCCGAGCGAAAGAACTGCTCATTGGCAAGTATGCCCCGGCCTGCCGCGACATCGTCCCAGGCCGAGGGCAGGGCGGTCAGCATCGGCCAGTTCTGGCGGTAGGTCGGATGGTCAGCCACGCCATAGACCTCACCCGGGCGGCCCCCCAGCACCACCTCGGCATCAGCGATGGGCAGGATCGCCTCCGTGCGCTGGGCAAGCCAGGCGCTGACTGATGCCTCCTCCTCCTCGTTGCGCAGCGTGAGGTACAGTTCGGAGGCCAGACGCTGGTCGAGCCAGCCGGTGAAGGTGCTGCGAAAGCTCGACACCATGGTGCCCACCCCGATGTTGGCCGCCAGTGCCAGCAACAGCGCCATCAGCGCGAGCGACAGGCCAGGCAGTTGCTGGCGCGTGTCGGCCCAGAACCAGTCGCTGACCGCACCACCCGGGAAAACGCGCGAAGCAAGGGCGGCAAGGCCTGCCAGCGCCGCCGGCAGCATGAGCGCCGCGCCCAGCAGCAGCGTGGCCAGTACCCCAAAGCCGGCCCAGAGCCCGCCACCCGTCAGCACCAGCACCCCTGCGGCGGCCATGAGCGCTGCCCCCGCCACGGCCATGGCCCGCTGCCGCGCCGCGCTGGCGCGGGCCCATGCACGCGGCTGCGCCAGCGCCAGAAGCGGCAACCGCGCCGCCTGCCACAAACCCTGTCCGGCGGCCAGCAGGGCCCCCGCGACCGCAATCCCGAGGCCCGACAGCCACCAGATTGGCCGCAGGCTGAGCGTGCCCGGCACATCCGCTCCATAGAGCCCGCGCAGGGTGGCCGCCACATCGGGCAGCAGCATCGCCGCCACCAGATACCCCAGCGCCAGACCCAAAACACCGGCCAGCAGCGACAGACCGACGACTTCCACCAGCAAAAGCGCCGTCAGGGCCCGCGCCGAAACCCCAAGCGCCCGAAGCGTGCGCAACATCGGGCGGCGCTGTTCGAAAGCCAGACCGATCGCTGCATGCACGATGAACAGGCCCACCACGAAGGCCAGCAGGCCAAAGGCCGTCAGGTTCAGGTGAAAACTGTCGGTCAGCCGGGCCAGATCGCCCGAAGAGGCCGCCCGCCGCTCGAGCCCGGGCACGACCTGGCCGGGGTCGCCTGGCGGGGCGTCAGGCGCCAGGATCAGGGCCGTGATCTGCCGCCCCATGCCCAGCAGTCGCGCCGCCAGCGCGATGTCGGTGACGGCCGTTCCCGGCTGGAGCGAAGCATCGACGATGCGGGGCGGCAGATCCGTGTCGGCCAGGCGGGCCGCCGTCTCGGGGTGCACCAGCAGCCGGCCTTCGGGCGTCAGGAAATCGGGCAGGGCCGCGCCGTTTCCCTTCGGCCCCAGCGCGGCCTCGCGCGGAAGGGTCAGCGGCTCGATCCCGATCAACTGCAGATCCGATCCCGCCAGCCGTCCCTCGACCAGCGGCGAAACGGGCCAGCCTGCCCGGCGCAGCGCCACGAAATCGTCCGTGGTCAGCGACCCGCCATCGCCCCGCACGATCCGGTCAAGCCCGCCACCTGTCAGCGCCCCCGCCGCGCGGTCATAGCTCGCCCTGGCCTCTGCGTTGATCGCCTGCACCCCTGACCAAAGCGCGGTCGCCAGCGCGAGGCCAAGCAGCAGCGTTGCCAGTTGCAGCGGATGACGCCGCCAATGGGACAGGAGCGCGCCGAACGCCACCCTCATGCCAGCCGTCCGCCCGACAGGTGCAGCCGCCTGTCCAGCCGGGCCGCAAGCCGCGACGAATGGGTCACCATCATCAGCGCCGCCCCACTTTCCGCCACCAGCCGCAGCAGCGCGGCCAGCACCGCATCGCCCGTCGCCTCGTCAAGGTTTCCGGTGGGCTCGTCGGCCAGCACCAGCGCCGGCCGTGCGGCCAGCACCCGCCCGATAGCCACGCGCTGCTGCTGCCCGCCCGACAGCTGCTCGGGGAAACGGGCGAGAAGCCCGTCAAGGCCAAGTGTGCGGGCCAATTCCGCTGTCCAGTCCGGGTCATGCCGCCGCGAAAGCCGCGCCTGAAAGGCGAGGTTCGCCGCCACGTCGAGCGAAGGGATCAGGTTGAACTGCTGAAACACCAGCCCGACCGTGCCCCGCCGCAGCGCCGACCGCCCATTGTCGCCGATCCGGCCCAGATCCTGCCCGGCCAGCCGCACCTGGCCAGCATCAGGCAGGTCAAGCCCTGCGGCCAGATGCAACAGAGTGCTCTTGCCGCTGCCCGATTCCCCGGTCAGCGCCAGCGTCTCGCCCCGGTCCAGTGTCAGGTCCACGCCGTCAAGCACCCGCAGGGGGCCTTCGGCGGTCTGATACACCTTGGTCACATCTGACAGTTCCAGCAGCATGGGCGCCTCCCGCGTCAGACTTAGCATGGCTGGACGAAAGGGAAACCGGTGCGGGGGTCGCAGGGCTGGCCATTGCCGCGCCTGGCCTTGCCCGCTAGAACCCGGCAACAGACCTGACCCGCACCGCGCGGGCGCCACCGGGGCACCATGGCAGCTACACGGCGCAACCTTCTGATCCTGGGGCTGGTCATTGGCGGGGTTTACGGCCTGCGTGCCCTGCCGTGGCAGCGGTTGTTCGGCACGCGTCTGGCGTATGAGCCGCTGGCCGGGCTCGCCCCGTTCCGCCGCCTCTCGGGGGTTGGGGGCGGACAGTCGCTGGCAGGTGCGGCCCTGGTGGGCATCGACCCGCCCGACGCTGGCGCTTTGGCACGGCAGGCGCTGATAGCCGATCTTCGGGCCGATCCCTGCGCGGCGCTGTTCAGGGGCGGGGTGCCGGCGGGCACGGCGCCGGTTGCCTATTTCACCGATTTCCGCTGCCCGAACTGCCGCGTCGTCGAGCGTGACCTCGCCGCGCTGGCGGGGGAGGGCGCGACGCAATTTGCCCTGATCCGCCACGAGTTTCCCGTTTTCGGCCCGCCATCCGAACGGATGGCCCGCGCCATGATCGCCGCCAAGGCGCAGGGCGACACCGCCGAGTTGGAGCGCCGCCTGTCCCGCTTGCCCGTGCTGGCGGACGATGCCGTGATCTCGCGCCTTGCAGCCGAGTCAGGCCTCGACGGCCAGCAACTGCTGATCGACATGGCCGCCCCCTGGGTCGAGCAGGAATTGCAGCGCTCGGCGGCTCTGGCGGCGCTGTTCGGCCTGGCCGGAACTCCCGGGCTGGTGATCGGCCGCACGGCCATCCCGGGCGCGGTGCCCCGCGACATGCTGCGCCAGGTTCTGGCGGACGAGGCCGCGCTGCCGCCCCTGACCTGCCTCGCGGCCTGAGCCGCGTGCAGAGTTGCGCGAAGTCAAGGGCCAGAGACCGGAACCTGTGTCATGCTGAGGTCGATGATTCCCCCAAAGGAAGGAACCGCGCCATGCCAGCCGACACACCGAAGACCCCGCTCGATCTGCTCAGCCAGATGATGTCCATGGGGCAGGGCGCGATGTCCTCCTCGATGGTCAAGCCGCAGGCCATGATGATGGAGGCCATGCTGCGCCAGAACATCGAGGCACTGGATTTCCTGCGCGCCCGGCTGGAAGGTGACCGGCAACTGGTCGCCCGCCTGGCCGAGGCCAAGGACCCGACCGAAGCGATGTCGCTCTGGTCGGAGTTCCTGCAGAGGATGATGACGGATTATTCATCCGAAACGACGCGTCTGGCCGCATCGGCAACCGAGATCGCCGAAAAGGCCGTGCGCGCCGCCACGGAAGAGGGCGCGAGCCTGGCCGAGACGCTCAAGCCCAAGCCCTGACCCGTTCCCGCCGCAGGCCTGACCCGGCGCAGCCCCACCGCCTGGGCCTTGCGGGCCAACCGTCCTGCCATCCGGCCTCAGGCCGTACGGCAGGGTTTGAAGGTGAAGGCGGGCGTGCGGAGCTTGGCGGATTTGATCGCGCGCTTGAGCCGGTCAGAGAAGAAGACCAGCCGGGGTATCAACGGATCACGCCAGATATCCGTGCCCGAGAGTGCCTTGGCGGCATCCAGGACGATGTCATTCTTGTCGTTGGGCCCGCCGGTATCCGGGGACCACCATTCCGGGTCAGGGTTGTACTTGTGGATCCCGCTCGACGCCTCTGTCAGCAGCGCGCTTTTGCGGGGCAGGATGTGGAACAGGAACCAGCGCCGCGGGTCGCGACGGTCGGGGTCGAGTTCCACATTCCCCATCATGTCCACCGACTTCGCCTCATAGAGCGGTACTTCGATGAACTGGCTCTCGCCCAGGTCGAACCCCGCCGCCACATCGCGAAACGCCTCCGACACCATGATGGCGCCCATGTAAATCTTTAATGCGTCCGGAAGGTTGCGTTCCTTGTCGGTCACCTTGCGCAGCTTCCAGCGCAAATCCGTCGGGCGGCGATCCTCGGGGACTGGCACCTCCATCAAGCGAAGCATATGGTTCAGCTCCGCCATGCTGCGGAGCATCTCCTTCCCCGCGTAGGGCGCGTCGAGATAGGGCTCAATCTCTCCTTGCCGCCCGCTGAGCGATCGCGGATTGGTCCACCAGACAGCCGGTTTTTCCGAAGGCCCCTTCGGCCCGTCAACTTTCGCGCTCAATTTTTCTGCCCCATAGCTCACCGTGGTGCTGCCGCCGCTTCATTCAAGTTCCATTTCTGCATTTGCAGAGCAGCCCGGCAAGCCGTTGCGCCGAAGCCGGTCGGGACAGGACGGGTATGCTTGTCTGAAGGGGTCGATTTGCAGCGACCTCGCCAATCGGCGCGCGAGGCGCCGGTTCGCCCAGGGCTGCCAGTTGATTTCGATTGGTGCTGCGCTGAGCGGTTGCTCGTCAAAGCAACCGCTCAGCGCATCTGGCAGCGGTTCACGTTCGCAGGCGGGAGAGGCACTCAATCTGCGTGATCGCTCCGCCCCAGCCAAACCCGGTCGATGGTGGTCACGCGGCGGATCTGCGTCCAGCGGCGGGGTCCGCCTGAACCAGCGCGACGGCATCGGCCCCGGCAGGGTAGCGCAGCTGCCCGGGCTTGTCGGTCGCGGCCAGAAACACTGCCTCAGCCACATCGATTTCCCTTGTGGTCAACGGCGGGTTGGCGAAGGCAGAAAAGATGGGGCGGGCGAAGTCGGCGTAAGACGGAGGGATCATCTCCTCGATGGAAAAGTCGATGTTCTGCGAAAAGCGCGTGGTCGGCGCATACCCCGGCTCGACCAGCCGGGCGCTGATCCCGAACGCAGCCAGCTCATGCGCCAGGGAGCCGGTAAAGCCCTCGATTGCCTGCTTGCTGGCGGTATAGGCGGCGGCCAACGGCATCGGCACCAGTGTCACGCTTGAGGTCACGTTGACGATCACGCCCGAACGCCGCACCCGCATCTGCGGGATCACGGCCTGGACCATGGCCATGGTGCCGAAGGTGTTGGTTTCGAACATCTTGCGGACATAGTCCATCGGCGCGGCCTCGAAAGCGCCGACAAGGCCAATGCCGGCATTGTTGACCAGCACATCGATCTGGCCGGCGGCCTCGACTGCGGCAGCGATGCTGGCGGGATCGGTGACGTCCAGAGAAAGGACCCGGACTTCATCGGGCAACAGGCCCGCCCGCGGGCGGCGCATCGTGGCGATGACTTGCCAGCCCTGGGCGTGGAAGTGGCGGGCGGTCTCCAGCCCGTAACCCGATGACGCGCCTGTGATGAGGACGGTGTTCATTGCGATCTCCTGTGTTCGCGGTTGACAAGAAGACCATAGCCGGATCATTTGGGACTATCAGCAATGCAGAGTCCAAATTTGATTTGCAATAATCCGGAAAGTTGACTGTGAACACAACAGATCCTCTTGCCCAGGTGATCGAACTCCTGCGGCCGCAAGCTGTCTTCTCCAAGGGGATCAGTGCTGCTGGCGCCTGGTCGGTGGAGTATACCGAATTTGGCCGCCCTGCCTTTGCGGCGATGACACTGGGCCGCTGCCGGTTGAACATTGCCGGTCAGGAACCGGTGATTGTCGAGGAGGGCGATTTCGTGCTGTTGCCCGCCACGCCCCGGTTCGGCATGTCGAGTATCCCCCCTGGTCCGCTGCGGCGGATCGATGCCATGAATGACCCGCCACAGCACGAGGTTCGCCATGGCCGACCGGACGGCCCGCCCGAGATGCGCCAGGTCGGCGGCTGGTTCACGTTCGCCGCGCCGGATGCCGACCTTTTGGTCGCCTTGCTTCCTCGGATGATCCATCTGCGTGGCGTGCCACGGCTCGCACAATTGGTGCATATGCTGGGTCAAGAAGCGGCGCGGGATGAGGCAGGCAGCGATCTCATCCTGACGCGACTGGTCGAAATCCTGCTGATCGAGGCCCTGCGGGCCGCACCCACCGAAACTGCTGCGCCTGGTCTGCTGCGTGGTCTCTCTGATCCGCGCATCTCTGGCGCCCTGCGCAGTCTGCACAGTGACATCACCCGAGCCTGGACTGTCCCGGATCTGGCAGGGGCGGCGGGCATGTCGCGGTCGGCTTTCTTTGAACGCTTCACCCGCTTGGTTGGCGCACGACCGATGGAATATCTGACAACGTGGCGGATGGCGGTCGCACGAAGCTTGTTGCGTCGCGGCAGCCTGGCTCTGGAAGAAGTCGCGATGCGTGTCGGCTACAGCTCTGCAAGCACATTCAGCACTGCCTTCAGTCGCCACACTGGCGTGGCCCCGGGGCGGTTCACGAAGGCCGCATTCGCTGAGGTCCAGAACTGAACGGCCCGGACGGCCGGTCGCTCTCGTCAGCGAAAGCCTGGATTAACTCAGATGATGGAGCGGCCCCGAGGCATCCAGTTTGTCTCTTGGGCAGTCAAAGCAAAGGTCACAGGCCCTCGCCCAAAGCTTCCGGAAATCTCGGGGGTCACCCGGCCACCTATGGGCCGCCTACCTTCCATCACTCGGCCTTTCATGACCATCAACCGGCCATAGGCGCGTCACGGATCGCTATTGCTACAAGTCTTGTTCCTGCGGTGCCGACGTCCCAGACCCCATCCTCGGAAAGCGTCCAGCGGCGACCGACCTGCTGGTAGAGGTGCCGAACGTCCGGACCCTCGGCAAGCTGGACATGGCCTTTTGCACGGATCGCTTGAGCCGACAGGTTGTTGGCCATTGCCTCGAACTCGGCGCGCGGTATCGGTTGCCCCCTTTCGACAACCCAACTTTCATAGCTGGCTTCGTGGCGGTGCGCAGATGGCTCGGCCAGGAGATCGTCGAAATTGCCGTCAGTCCTGTCCCGAAGGCCGTGGCTGGCAAAAAGCAGAACCAGCGGCAGGTTCGCGGCAGTCGTCTCGGCGACCGGGCTCCGTGGTGCGTTCAAAAGGATCTCTTCCCGCGCCCGGGCAAGCGCTTCCGGGCCGACAAGGTCGATCTTGTTCAGAAGGATCAAGTCGGCCTGTGCCAGTTGGCGGCGCACTACGTCGCCGACATAGCGGTTGGAAGCCTGGGCAGGAAGTTGCTCTGCGTCCGCCATGACGATCACCGCATCGAGGGGAAGCCGGAAGCCGTGGGCGTTCTTTGCCACCTTGCCGGGTTCCGACACGCCGGAGGTTTCGATCACGATGCGGTCGATCTCGTCGGCACGGGCGCACAGCCGTGCAAGGGCCGCCGCAAGGCCATCGGAGGCCGAGCAGCACATGCAGCCGTTGCTCAACCGGACCGTGTCCTTGTCGGCCGACCGGATCAGTTCGGCGTCGATGTTGATGGACCCGAAGTCGTTGACGATCACCGCCACCCGCTCGCCCGTGGCCCCGGCGAGCAGGCGGTTCACAAGGGTCGTCTTCCCGGCACCCAGATAGCCGCCGATGACGGTCAGACGCGGGGCGGTCATGCGGCCGCCTTGTAGACGCTGGTGCCCTCCTTGAAGGTCTCGATGACCTTGATCCCCTGCAGGGCGTCGACCGGGGCAGTCAGAGGGTTTGCATCCAGGATCACGAGGTCCGCCAGCTTGCCCACCTCGAGCGTGCCCTTCAGGTCTTCCTCGCGGATCTGCCAGGCGGCATCGATGGTCATGGCCTTCAGCGCGGTCATCGCATCCACCCGCTGGTCTGGCCCGATCACCTTGCCCGAGCGCGAGAGCCGCGTCATCGCCGAATGCATCACATGCATCGGTGCCATCGGCGTTACCGAGAAGTCGGTGTGGTTCGACATCCGAAGGCCCGCCTCCTTTGCCGCCGCCATCGGGCTGATGAAGAAGGCAAACTCCTCGCCCCAGTTCTCGACGTGCACATCGCCCCAGTAGAATGTGTGCAAGGTAAAGAACGACGGGCTCATGCCCAGTTCGACATAGGCCGCGATCTGTTCAGGTCGCATGAACTGCGAATGGATCACGGTTGTACGATGATCCTCGGTACCGGTCATTCCTGCGGCACGCACCGCGTCGATCAGCATGTCGATGGACGCATCACCATTGGCGTGGGCAAAGACCTGGATTCCCTTGGAGTGGAACTCGGCCACGGCCTTGTTGACCAGTTCCGGCGGAAACAAGGGAATGCCCGACCAGTTTTCTTCGCCTGCCGGTCCAGGGGTCAGCATGGGCCGGGTCCAGAACGCCGTCTTGCCCTGGGGCGAGCCGTCGAGAGGGATCTTCACGCCAGCAAGTTTGAGCCGGTTCATGTAGGTGCCAAAGGATTGGCTGGCGGTATCGGGAAGCTCCATCGGGCCGCCGACGAAAGTCGGGAAATACTCGGCCACCAGCGCCGGCAGTTCCATCACGAAGGGCAAGGCCACGATGTCGAGATACAGAAGGCCCTGTTCCGCCGCCCGGATGAGGAAATTGAGGTCGGCCGCATGGGTGCCGCCTTCCTGACAGGTCGTGACCCCGGCACTGGCATAGAACTGCTGCCCTGCATCGAGTTGCGACAGAAGCTGTTCCTCGGATGGTTTCGGCAGCGCTGCGAACACCGGGGCGAAGGCCTGTTCCATGATCAGGCCCTCGGGCTCGTTCGTGCCTTCGACCCGCAGGATCAAGCCGCCTTCTGGGGTTTCGGTCGTCGCATCCATCTTGAAATAGGCGAACCCGGCCGAGTTCAGCACGCAGCCGTGGTTCGACACGTGCAGCAGCATGATCGGATTATCGGGGAAGGCCGCGTCAAGGTCGTAGCGCGTCAGTTGCCTTCCGTCCGACAGGGTGGTCGGATCATAGCCGTAGCCGATAATCCATTCCCCCGGCGCGGGCGTGAACTTGGCGGCATGCGCCGTGATCGCCTCGATGATCGACGCGATGGAGGTGATCGGGCCAGCAGGCACACCCTGTACGTTGACCCATGTGACCATCTGCGGGGCGTTCATGAAATGGCCGTGCGGGTCAATGAAGGAAGGCATCAGCGTCGATCCGCCCAGATCGACGATCTCGGTCGCGTCGGTCGCAAGCGCCATGACATCGGCCTCCGAGCCCAGGGCCAGGATGCGACCGCCGCCGATGGCGATGGCCTCAACTTCGGGCTGGGCATCGGTGATCGTGACGATCGTGCCGTTGTGGAAGATTTTCTCGACTGCCGCACCTTCCTGGGCACCGGCGAGGCGCGGCAGACCGAAACCGCTGGCTGCGAACAATGCGCCGCCAGAGGCAAGGACCCGGCGGCGGCTGATGGCGTTCCCGTTCTCCCGATCTGTCATGTCTGTCTCTCCGTTTGCATCTGTCCAGCCGGTCATCTGACCGGAACGGCTGCTTTTTCCAGGTCGATCAAAACGCCAGTTCAGCGCGAACTTGCGCAGCCAGTATGTCGGTTTCGTCGTTGCCGCCGTAGGCCAGGGAAGCATCCAGCAGGCCGCCGTCTCCCAGTGGCAATGTCACGCCAAGTTCGATCTTGCCCAGCCAGTCGGAGCTATCCTGAAGTTGCAGGTTGCCATCGAACACTTGCCCATCGTTGGGTCGGTCGACGTAGTAGTCCATGCCTGCCAGCACATAGGGAATAGCGCCTCTGCCCGCGTCAGGCACAGCGCGGCGCAGTTCGTCACTCAGACTGGTGAGGAGCACCTCATCGACCGATCCGCTCACAGACAGGGTGCGCCCGTCGATGTCATAGTCGTGCGGACTGGCCCGATCTCTGGAATAGAAGACCCCGAGCTTTGGGCGAAAGGCAAACTCCCCGACCGGCATCTCGGCGGTAGCATTGGCCGAAACGAACCACCGGTCGACATCAAAGTCGGTCGAGTTGCCCAGCAGTGTCGCATCGAAATCGCGGGCGGCATAACCGACCCAGGCATCGAGTACGAGATCGGACCGCGGCATCCACGCGAGATATGGTCCGATGAAGGAGCCGTCATAGGAGCCAGATACTGCTCCGCCGAACGCGTCATAACTGGCCGACTCGATCCCGCCTGCCAGTCCGGCTCTCAGATCCGGATGCGAGATCAGATCAAGACCGAACTGCAGTTCAAGCCGCTGCCCATCGCCGTCGCGGCCTGCGAAATCATCCCCTGCCGAAAATCCACGCCCTTCGACCCAGGCTGGGCTCGGAGAAGCCTCTCCACCGATCAGCGCTGCATCATCGCCAAGGCTTACCCCGACCAGGCGATCAGAGATCGAGTAGGGAGACAGGAACACCGGGGATTGCCCGAACCCGAGCAGCGCCTGCTCGATTTCGCCTGCGCCACCGCTTGCGCCGCCACCGACACCCGTGTCGCCGCCACTGCCGCCACCGCCACCTGTGCCACCACCGGCTCCACCGGACGTCGGTGGATTGATACCGCCCGTTTGCAGCGTCGAGTCCAGCGCATAGGGCGCGCCCTGAGCATTCTCGAACAGCGTATGGCGGCCGGCCTCTCCCGGGGCGACGATCGGGCTGGTGGACAGGTGAAGGCCACGGCCGTCAGCAAAGGAGAAGCGGTCCACCTCGGTATTCGATGGCCCGCCCAACAGCGTCAGGTCGAATCCGAAACTGACCTTGGACAGGAAGACGGATGTCGTGCCGGCCCGGTCCGTCCCCAGATAGACCAGGTTGGCAAGGTCCTGTGCCGCGGCGCCCGCAGGAGCCAGCACGAGCAGGCCCAGAAGGGCGCGGTTCCACGCCATCCGGCCCGCCTTCGCCCACCCCGGAATGGCCTCGTCGCTTGGTTCCGGCTTCCCTTCCCATGCCTTTTCGAGGACGCCGCGCCTCATTCAGGTGATCCTCTCATCGACACCTGTTTCTGCAGCGTTCATGTCGGAACTCCTCCACCAAGACCGGCGATCACAGCGCCCGACAGGGCATGGCGCAGGGCGCCGCAGGCATCGCAGGAACCACCGCAGGACGAGCAGGCAAGCGATTTGCATTGCCCTCCGTCAGCGGATGAATGGGCTGCGAACCGCCGCAACCGCGGCGCATCCAGGGGCAGCGGTTCGGGGCGCAGGCTTGCCCGGTCAGAGCGTGCAAGGACCGGCTGCACACGCCCTTCAAGCACTGTGCCCCAGACCGCGACCTGTGCCAGATCCTCGGACGCCACGTCATAGGGGCTGGTTTCCAGGATGGTGAAGTTGGCAAGCTTGCCCGGCGTGATCGAGCCGATCTCGTTTTCCAGCCGGATCGAATGGGCCGCGTCGATGGTGATCGCGCGCAGCGCGGTGTCGAGGTCCACGCGCTGGTCAGGCCCGGATACGTCTCCCTCCGCGGTCAGCCGGTTGACGGCCGACCAGACCAGCTGCATCGGCTTGGCCGGGGCCATTGGCATGTCGGAATGGAACGAGATGTGCATGCCTGCAGCCCTTGCATCGGCCAGCGGCACCATGCGGGCCGAGCGTTCCGGTCCGATCCCCACATCGTCGTAGCGTCCTGCAAGGGCGGTGACGTAGTAGGGGTTCGCGCTGACGATCGCCCCCAGCCGCGCCGCCCGGTTCACCTGTTCGGTCTGGGCAAAGCCGAAGTGGACGATCGTCATCCGGTGGTCAAAGCGCGGGGTGCGCCGCTGCGCGCGTTCGAGGTTATCCAGCAGCACGTCCATCCCGGCATCGCCGTTGTTGTGGACATGGATGTGGTAGCCCGCATCCCAGAAGGTCTGGAAGGCATAGGCGAAGACGTCGGGGTCCATGATCCAGGCCCCTTCGTGCCCGTCGGTGTAGCCGTCCTTCATCATCATCAGCTGGCTGTAGATTGCCCCATCGGTCAGGAACTTGATTTGCTTCGGCAGATAGCGTGTCCGCCCCGACCCCCAGTCGAGCACGCTTTCGGCCAGGGCCAGCATCGCGACCGGATCGTCCCGGTGCATCGCGGCAAAGGTCTTGCCGTCGCCGATGAAGTAGTGGTTGAAGGGCGTGCTGTCGGCTGAATAGACGGCGTTGATCGAATCCTGCAGGGGTTTCGAGAAGAAACCACCGGGCTCACAGCAGGTCGTGATGCCGTTGCGGTGGTAGTAATCGACCGTGAACTCCAGCCCCTGTCGCATCCGCTCAGGCGTGGCGACGGCGGGTGCCAGACGCTCCAGTACCTTGATCGCGCCCTGCTCGAAGAAATGCCCGCGCTCCATGCTGGACTGCGCGGCCTCGCTTGGGGTGAAGGTCGCGAACCAGGCGTCGTCGATGCCGAACAGGTCCATCACCCGGGAGTTCAGGAAGAACTCATGGCAGGACCGGTGCCAGATCACCGCCGGGAAGTCTGGGGCAAGCTCGTCCAGAAGCGCGCGGTTCATGTCGCCATGGAAGTAGTGGTGATAACCCCAGGTGACGAACACCCCGTCGTCCGGCCCGTGGGCGGCCAGCGCCTCGGCCAGCCGCGCCTGATAGCCAGCTTCGTCGCGGACCTGATCGGAAAAGCCGCGCGCCGTGTCCCAGGGTTCGATCGAGATCACCACGGCCGGCATGGTCAGACCCGCCAGAACCGGGTGGACATGCTGTTCGACAAAACCCGCGATCATCACCTTGTCGGCAAATGTCTCGTCAATCCGGAAGGGCTGGTCGCCGGTGCGCGCCTCAAGCTCGGCGCGGCTGCCCACCGCGGCAATGCGCCCCCCGACTACCGCCACCGCCTCGGCCCGCGGTAACGCCGGGTCCATCGTGATGACCTCGCGCGCGACGTAGATCGTGGCCTCGGGCAAGGGTGCGAGCGCCCCCGTCAATCCCTGAAGGCTGGCGGCCTCGCCCCAGGCACGCTGATTGCCCAAGAGCAGCGCGCTTGCCGATGTGCTTGCCAAAAGGGCCAGCATCTTTCGTCTGGAGAAAATGGCTGGGTCATGCATGTGGAAGTCTCCAATGGACCGTCAAATCATGGACCCTAGCAAGGTGCGTGCGGCAGACTTCCTCATATGCTACATTTGCTGAGCAAATTCGCAGAGACAGTTCTTGAGGCGCAGATATGGTCGAAGCTCATGGCGCCGGACTGAGGATGCTTGAAAGGCACCCCTGGCTCGATAACGAACCTCCAGATTTCCGTGCGGCAATCATCGGTGCAAGCCATCGCTTGAGGGCCGAAGCAGGACGTCACCTTTACCAGATCGGTGATGAGCCGGGGGGCATCTACGGAGTTGTTTCCGGCGGTATTCTCTTGTCCGTACAGGGACGCTCCGGCGATCTGACGCCGGCGCATATCGTCCGCAGCGGCACATGGTTCGGTCACGGCCCTCTCATGACGCGTCGACGCCGCATCCTTGGCGCGACGGCGATCGAGCCGTCTGTCCTCGTACAGATCCCGCTCACGGCCTTGGACCGGCTTGTTGCGCGCGATCCCGCTCTTTCCCGGCCGATCGGCGCAATTTCCGACTACACGCAGGACGTGACGATCGCCTGCGTCGCCGACTTGCTGATCACGGATACGGAAAGACGTTTGGCGGCGGTTCTTCTGCGCGTGACCGGGGCAGACCAGGGGATCGAACCGGAAAACCCGCAAGGCGTTCCGCTGACGCAGTCGTTGCTCGCGGACCTTGCCTGCATGTCTCGCCACAGCGTTCACCGGGCGCTTGCGATCTTCGGTGAGAAGGGCTGGATAACATGGGGCTATGGCCATGTCCGCGTGAAAGCCGTGGGAGCATTGAGCCAGTTTGCGCAGGGGCAATAGCTGCCGATCGGCTCAAGCATGGGGTGTTGACTTGGTCTGCTTGACGCCTTGCTGTTCGACCTCTCCGAGGTTGGCAGCCCGGGAGAAGGCGCGTGCGGTCAAGCGATTTCAACGGCGGCGTAGGCTGGCAGACCGCTGATCCCTGACTGCGAATAGCTATTTTCGACGGCAATGCCCGCCAGCGGAAGTCTGCCCGCGAGACTGTTGCATGCTCGGCCCGGGCCGGTCGAATCTATGATACGGACGGCCATCCGATGTCGCCGACCTTCGCCTTTGGCAACGGCGGCAGGCTCTGTCGCTACTATGTCTCGGCGCCCTTGCAGCAGGGCGGGCGGCGCGATGCGAAGGATACTACTCCTCGCCGGGTCTCGGGCCCGGCCCTGGAAGACGCGCTGGCCGCTACGCTACGCCGTCTCCTCCCCGATGACGCGGAGAAGGCCGCCAACCCGCTCGCAGTCCTTCCGCGGATCGAGGTTCTGCCGGATGGGGGCCTGCCTCACTATGGGTCGTAAATCGTTAACGAACCGTACGGTCCCAGAGAAGGTTCAATTTGGGTGGCGTTCGGTCGTGCTTGGCGGACAGAGAGGGATTCGAACCCTCGAGACGGTTCCCCGCCTACACACTTTCCAGGCGTGCGCCTTCGACCACTCGGCCACCTGTCCGTGGCGCGGTGATTACCCCGGCTTTCTCGGCTGGGCAAGGGGGCGGATTGGGTCTGCGCAACGGGGTGCGGCTTGCCGGGCCGGGGCAGGTGGGGCTAGACCGTGGGGCAGGGGCGCCCGACGCGTCCGGAGAGCGTCATGGCACAGGTTCCGGCTAGAAAGCAGGTTCTCGATCCGATCGACCGGCTGACCGAGGTGATGTTCGGGCTGCTGATGGTGCTGACCTTCACCGGGACGATGAGCGTGACCCTGGGTCAGGGGGCGACGGTGCGGGAGATCCTGCTCGCGGCCATAGGGTGCAACCTGGCGTGGGGCATCGTCGACGGGCTGGTCTATGTGCTCGCCAGCATCACGGAACGCCGCCGCGCCAGGGCGCGGCGGGCAGGGCTGCGGACCGCGGCGGGCGCCGTGGCCGCGGGCCGGCTGCGCGACATGCTGCCCGAGGAGATAGCTGATGGGCTCGCCCCGGCCGAGATCGACCAGTTGCTCGCCATCGCCCGGCGCCATGACCCCATGCCCCCGGGGCCTACCTTGCTTTGGAACGACCTGCGTGCGGCTTTTGCCGTCTACTGCATGGTGGTGCTGGCAACCTGGCCACCGATCCTGCCCTTTCTCTTGACCGATCAGGTACATCTTGCCATGCGGACGTCCAACATCATCGCGGTGGCGATGCTGGTGGCCATCGGCTGGCAGCTTGACCGCGTGATCGGCGACGGATCGCGCCTGATGCGCTGGGTTGTCCCCGTGCTGGGCGCGGTGATGGTGGCGGTCACGATCGCGCTGGGCGGGTAGGAGAGAGACGTGTTCATACCGGTGATCGGGGCAGGCTCCATCGGACGGCGCCACCGTGATAATCTGGAGCGACTGGGGGTGCAGACAGCGCTTCTGCCCTGGCGCTCCTTCCGCCCGGATCAACTGGCCGGTGCCGATGCACTGGTGATTGCCACGGCAACCCAGGTCAGGCTGGAACTTGTCGAACTGGCCGCAGATCTCGATTTGCCCTTCTACATCGAAAAGCCCCTCTCGCCCGAGGCCAGGACAGTCGAGGCGATCCTGCACAGGGCCGGGGCGTTGGCCCCGCGCTGCATGGTGGGCTTCATGATGCGCTACCATCCGGCCTTTCGCGCATTGGCGCGACGCGATCTTTCGGGGGTTTATGACGCGAGTTTCGGCATTGGCCATGACGTGCGGCTCTGGCGGCAGAACTGGCGCTTCTCAGAGAGCTATGCGGCGCGGCCCGACGCCGGGGGCGTTCTGCTTGACCTCTGCCACGAGCTTGACATGGCGACCACGCTCTTGCCGCAGGCGCGGGTCACAGGCGTTACCTGCCTCGGGCATGCCGATTATCCGGCCATCGATTTTGCCACCCGCATCACCGTCGCGGGTGACGGGCTGCTGGGCTCGGTCGCGATGGATTACCTCTCGCCGGTCAGCTTTCGGCGCATCTGCCTGCGTGCGCCTGACCTTGTGGCGGATTTCGACCTGATCGCCGGGCGATACCTGCTGGACGCAGGGGGCCGGCGCGAGACGCTGGACCTGCCATTCGACAGAAACGACATGTTCCTTGCGGCCATGGGCGACTTCCTTCATCTGGTCCAGGATCGGCCGGTGTCGGATGTGGAACATCTGCCCAGGCTCGATCTGGCCGCGGACAGCTGCCGCCGGATCGCTGCGGCCTGGGGGGCGCGAACCTTTGCCGGACGCATAACGGGGGATTACACATGATCATCGGCCATATCGGCGCCCGAAAGGGCTCGAAGGGCGTGCCGGGCAAGAACTTTCGCCCGATCTGCGGCAAGCCGCTGATCGACTGGTCTCTGGACCAGCTGTTCGACAGCGCGGCAGTAGATGCCGTTGTCGTCTCGACCGACGACGAGCGCATTTATGACCATGCCATCCGCCGTGGCGCGTTGGAGATCGGGCTGCGGCCGGCGCATCTGGCGACCGATACCGCCGGGAAATGGGGCGTCTGGCAACATGCGCTGGAAGAGGCCGAGAAGATCACCGGCCCGGCCACGGCCTTCCTCGATCTCGACTGCACCTCTCCGCTGCGCTTGCCCGAGGATATCGAGAATGCTCTGATCCTGTTTGCCGAGGCGCGTCCCGATATGGTCATGTCCTGCTGCGAGGCGCGCAAGAACCCCTATTTCAACCTGGTCGAACCAGATGCCACGGGGGCTCTTCATGTTTCCAAACCCCTGCCGGGCGGGGTTGTCGCGCGGCAGCAGGCCCCGGTTGTCTATGAACATGCCGCCTCGACCTATGTGGTGGCGCCCGCCTATCTGAAACGCGCCAAAGGCCTTTGGGAGGGGCGGGTGATCCCCTATCTCATGCCGCCAGAGCGCTGCGTCGATATCGATTCCCCTTTCGATTTCAAATGGGTGGAGTTTCTTCTGAGAGAGCGCGCCGAGGAGGGCGTCCATGGCTGATCAACTCAAGGGCCGCACGGTCTTCATCACCGGCTCGGGCGGAGTGCTGGGCTCGACCTATGTCCGGCGCATGCTGGAGCAGGGCGCGCGTGTGGTGGCAAGCGACTTGCCGGGCCACCGTGCCGAAGCCCTCAAGGACTGCCATGCGGGCAATCCCGACTTCCGTTTCTACGATCTCGATGTGGGGGTCGAGGAGCAGGTGGTGGAAATCTTCCAGCGCATCCTCAAGGATGGGTGGGAGCCGAATGTGGTCCTCAACAATGCCGCCATTACGGGCGAGATGCTGATGGGGGCGGGCAAGCCTTTCCCTGATTTCGCGGACACGACTGTGGCCGACTTCGAGCGGACCCTGCGCACCAACCTGACCGGCGCCTTCATGATCGCGCGGCAGATGGACCGCGATATTGTCGGCAATTGGCCGGCAACGCTGATCAACGTGGCCTCGATGTACGCGCTGAACGGCGCGCATCATCCGATCTACGAAGGGATGCCCTTCAAGAATTTTTCGGCCTATGGGGTGACCAAGGCGGGTATCCACGGGCTGACCGTCTGGCTTGCGGGCTATTGGGCGCCGCGGAAGGCGACGGTGAACACCATCGCGCCGGGGGCAGTGTTCAACGGCCATTCAGAAGAGTTCCAGCGCCGGGTGGGCGAGCTGATCATGGCGGGCCGCATGGCGCAGCCGGATGAGATCGCCGATGCGATGCTGTTCCTGTGCAGCCCGCAGGCCGGCTACATGACCGGGCAACTCATCAACGTGGATGGCGGCTTCAGCGCCTGGTAGCGGCGGCCAGAAGGCGGGGGATCGCCTCAAGCGTCTTTTCCACCGCGCCAGAATGGGCTGCGAAAAAGGCAAGGATCGCCTCGGGCGACGGGTCCGTCGCACCGGGCGACAAGGCCTCTGCCAGATCGTCGAAGCTGCCAAGCCGGCGGCAGACGCCGGCGGCAATCGCCTCGACAGCCGGGTATTCGATGGTGTGGATATCCGGCCCCACCATCACGGGACGTCCCAGCGCCAGTGGCTCCGAGATGTTGTGCGACCCCTTGGGCGTAAAGCCGCCCCCCACCACCACGCGGTCGGCCATGGCGAGCCAGGCATACATCTCGCCCAGTGAATCCCCCAACAGCACGTCGATCTGCGGCGGCGGGCCAAGGGGCGTCAGGTCGGGTGCAAGAAGCGAGGACCGCCGTGCCATGGCAAAGCCGCGCGCCTCGATCATTCCGGCGACCGCGTCAAACCGTTCTGGCGCGCGGGGAATGTAGAGGAACAGGGGTCGGGGCAGGCCCGCTGCGTCATGGGCGGCCAGGCTTTCTTGCAGGCCGGTGAGCATCCCGTCATCCTCGCCCTCGACCACGCTTGCCAGGGCCACCACGGGCCGGTCCCCGGCACGAAGCCAGGCCCGCAGGCGCTGACCGGCGGCAACGAGGGGCTCCGGCACGGGTTGGTCAAAGCGCAACTCGCCTGTCACCGCGATGTTCGTGACCCCCACGCTTTCAAAGCGCTGGCGCTGCAGGTCCGACTTGACCAGGGCCCCGGCGAAACCGGTCATCATCTGTGCGCGGATTGGCATGCGGTTGGTGTCGCGGTCATAGCTCTTGGATGGGTACTGCGCATTGCACATCAAGAGCGGAACGCCATGGCGGTGGCAGGCGGCAATCATGCGCGGCCAGATCTCGATTTCCATCACCAGGCCATAGCGGGGCGAAAACGCCCTGAAGAAACGCCGGTAAGCCCAATCAAACTCGAACGGAATCCAGACAGGGATCAGCCTCCCGGCTGCGATGTCCCCGGCGAAAACCCGCATCGCCTCTCGCCGGCCAGCGGGGGTGAAATGCGTGGTCACGACATGCTCGCCCCGTGCCAGCAGCGCCTTGATCAGCGGCACCGCCGAGCGAAGTTCGCCCAGCGAGACGGCATGCACCCAGACCGAGCCGGGCAACGCGACCGGATAGCGCCCGAAACGCTCGCCCAGATGCGCACCATAGTCGGGATCCTTGCGTGCCCGCCGACGGAGGTAAAGCAGGATCAGCGGCAGCGCCAGAGTCCAGAGCAAGGCATAGGCCAGCAGGAAAAGCCGCATCCTTGCCGAAGGATAGGGGGCGTTCTTCATGCTTCAAGAAGCCCAATGAGCCGGTTCCGGATCAGCAGCACACCTCGGCTCGCCTCGGCTTGCACGGCCGAGGCACGCGCGGCCATCGGACCAAGGTCGGACGCGGCGAGCGCCGCGGTGAGGGCTTCGGCGCTGCGTACCTCGCGCGTGGCCTGTGCCTTGGCCAGGAGCGCATAGTCGGCGGTGAAATTCGCCGTGTTCGGCCCGTGCAGCACGGCCGAGCCGAGGCGAACGGCCTCCCACGGGTTGTGGCCCTGCACCGGGCCGAAGCTGCCCCCGATCAGCGAAACCGGGCACAGCCTGTACCACAGCCCCATCTCGCCAAAGCTGTCGGCGATCCAGACTGCCGTTTCAGGCTCGGGCAGCGCGCCCTCGGACCGCAGGGCGCAGGTCAGCCCGAGTGCGGCACAGGCTGCCGCGATCTCGGGCGCGCGGGCTGGCAGACGGGGGGCCAGGATCAGCAGGCTGCCCGGATGCGTCTTGCGGTGCAGCGCATGCGCGGCAAGGGCCACGGCCTCATCCTCGGCATGGGTCGAAGCCGCGCACCAAAGCGGTCGGCCTGCCAGAAGCCGCTGCATGTCGGGGCGCTCTGGACTGTCGGCAAGCGGTGCGCAGGCGGCCTTGAGCGAGCCCATGACGGTGACGGTGACGCCCGGCGCCAGGGCCTCGATCCGGCCCGCGGTATCGGCATCCTGGGCGGCGATCAGGGCAAAGCGGCGGTAGAGATCGGCGTAGAGCCCGCGCACGCGGCGGCGCGACAGGTAGGCCCGCTCGCCCATCCGCGCGTTGATCATGGCAAGCGGGATGCCGCGTGCCGCCGCATCGACCACCAGTCCCGGCCAGAGATCCTGCTCGGCCCAGACCGAAAGATCGGGGCGCCAATGGTCGAGGAACCGGCGGCGAAAGCGCGGCAGGTCCAGCGGCAGATACTGGTGCAGCGTGCGGGGGGGGCGGTTGCGGTCAAAGACCTCGCCCGAGGCGCGGGCCGAGGAGGTGACGAGGAAGTTCAGGCCCGGCTCGGCTTCGACCATCGCCTCGATCAGCCCGCGCAGCGCCAGAACTTCGCCCAGACCCACGGCATGCATCCAGACAAGCCGCCCGGGCGGGCGCGGGGCCATCTGGTCGGCCGCCTTTTCGCGCCATCGCTCGGGATGTTCCTTGCCGCGTTTGCGGCGGCTTTCGATGTGCTTCCAGCCTCGCGGCCCATAGGCGCGCGTCGCAGCCAGATAGAGCCGCAGAAGCAAGCCCTTGGGCTGGTCAGCCAAGGTCGTTGAACTGCTTTTGCAGCCCGCGCGCCCAGAAGTCGGGGTCGCGCAGCACGGCCACGAAGCGGTCTGCGGCCCGGCCTTCGCCAAAGGCGGTGTGGCGGTCATGCGCCCGGCCCCAATGGCCGGCCAGGAACGCGAGGATCGCTTCGCGGTCAAAGGCCGAGGCGGTGGCGATCGAGGGGGCCGAAGCGCGATTGGTCTGCCGCGTGCCGATGTCGAGCGAGGGCAGGCCGAGGAAAGGTGCCTCGCGCACCCCGGCACTGGAATTGCCGACCATGCAGGCGGCGTTCTTCATCAGTTCGCTGAAATGGGCAAAACGCATCGAGGGCAGGATGCGGAAGCGGTCCTTGGGCAAGCCGTCCAGCACGCGGAAGATCGCCTCGGAGCCTGGGTCGTTGTTGGGAGCGATCACGACGAAGGCGCGGCCAGACTCGGCCAGCGCTCCGAACAGGGCGGCGGCCTGATCGCCCATGCTCGCCGCCTCGGAGGTGACGGGGTGGAAGGTCGCGATACCGAATTCGGGGAAGGGGATGCCGTAATGGGCCCTGACTTCTTCCAGCGTGACGCCCGAGGGCTGCGAGTGGAAGTCAAGCTCAGGCGAGCCGATGACGTGGATCGACGCCGCCGGTTCCCCTAGCGCCATCACGCGGCGGGCGGCATCGGCGCTGGACACAAAGTGATGGGTGGCAAGCTTGGTGTTGCAGTGGCGAAAAACCTCGTCGATCGTGCCCGACACCTCGCCGCCCTCGACATGGGCCGAGCGTATATAGTTCGTGGCACAGACCAGAGCACAGGCCAGGGCCTCGATCCTGTCGCCATGGACAATGGCGAGATCTGGCCGATGCTCCGTCAGGAAATCCGAAAAGCCAAGCACGGTCTTGGCCAGGATCATGTCCTGCGGATCGCCCTCGCGCTGGTTCTGGAACTCGAAGATCTCGGCGCCGGGAAAGCGCGCAACCTCGAGTTTTGTGCGGCCGTATCGGTCCATCAGATGCATCCCGGTCACGTAGAAACTGACCGGAAATCCGGCGTCGCGGGCGGCCGCAGCCAGCGGTTCCAGCTTGCCGAAATCCGCGCGGGTGCCGGTGATGAAAAGAAGGCGCTTGGTCATGACGGGCCTGATCCTGGGTGGCGCAGCATAGGCAGCGGCGGGGCCGGGGGGCAAGCGCCCCCTCAGGCCGTGATGCGCCGGTCACCTGCGCCGAACTGCTGGTCGTAAAGCCCGCGGAAGATGCCGCCCGCCGCAAGCAGCGTGTCGACATTGCCTTCCTCGGCCAGACGCCCGCTTTCGATCACGCAGATCTTGTCGGCATTCAGCACGGTGGACAGCCTGTGGGCGATGACGACCGTTGTGCGGCCTTTCGTCAGATGCTGCAGCGCCTCTTGCACCAGCGCCTCGGACTTGCTGTCGAGCGCACTTGTCGCCTCGTCCAGCAGCAGGATCGGCGCGTTGCGCAGCATGGCGCGGGCGATCGCAAGGCGCTGCTTCTGCCCGCCCGACAGGAAGGCACCGTTTTCGCCGACCTGGGTGTGATAGCCCTGCGGCAGCTTCTCGATGAATTCATGCGCATTGGCCGATTTGCAGGCCGAGACGATCTGTTCGTCGGTCGCGCCCGGAAGTCCGAAGCGGATGTTGTCGATCACGGTGGCCGAGAACAGGAAGGTATCCTGCCCGACAAAGGAAATCTGGTCGCGCAACGAGGTGAAGGTGGCGCGGCTGATGTCCTGCCCGTCGATCTTCACCTGACCGCCCGAGGGGTCGTAGAGCCGCAGGATCAGGTTCAGGATGGTGGATTTGCCGCCGCCCGAGGGGCCGACGAGCGCGGTGGTCTTGCCGGCCTCGAAGGTCAGCGTGAGGTCATGCAGGACCGAGCGTTCGCCTGTGTAGCCGAAGGACACCTTGTCGAAGTCGATCCGACCCGGACCTTGGATCAGATGCTCGGCCTCGGGGTGTTCGCTCAGCGTCTCGGGCTGGTCGAGCATGCTGAACATCATCCGCACGCCGACCATCCCCGCCTCGATCGACACCCGCATGCGGCTGAGGCGCTTTGCGGGTTCATAGGCCATGAGAAGGGCCGTCACAAACGACATCAGCTGACCCGGCGTCGTGCCCTGCACCCCGAAGACCTGCACCGCGCTCAGGGCCACGACGGCAGCAATGGCAAAACCGGACAACGTGTCCATCAGCGGGCTGGTGATCGCTTCGAGCCGGGCGATGGCATTCGAGCGTTTCTCGACCTGGCGCACGGCGCTGCTCATGCGGTTGGCCATGCGCTCTTCCAGCGCGAAGGCCTTGATGATGCGGATGCCGGTCGAGGTTTCCTGGATCACCTTGATGATCTCGGCCAGCGAGGCCATTTCCTGTTCCATGATCTTGCGGACCTTCCGCAACAGAACGCGGATGCCGTAGATCGCCAGCGGCCCGAACACGAGCGAGACCAGCGACAGCGTCGGCTGTTGGTAGAACATCACGATCAACAGGCCGATCAGCGTCAGCAGATCACGCACGAAAGAGGTCACGATCACGTCGATGATCGTCCGCGCCATCTGGGCCGATTGTGTGACCCGCATCAGCAGGTCCGAGGATTCGGTCAGGTTGAAGAAGGACACGCCCTGGCGCAAAAGCTTGTCGTAAAGCCGGATCTGCTGACGCGCGACAATGCGGTTGCCCGCACGGGTCAGCGCCACAACCTGCACGTAGGAGGCGATGCCCTTGAGCGTGAAGATGCCGGCGACTCCTGCCGCGACGAGCAGCACCATGCCCTGGTTGTCCGGCACGGTCATGGCATCGACGATATAGCGCATGATCCAGGCCACGAGCGAGGTCGTGCCGGCCACCAGGATCATCGCGGTCACGGCGACGATGTAGAGCATGCGCTGTTCGGCGATGTTTTCGCGCAGCAGGCGCCAGAGCTGTTCTTCCTTCAGGATCGGGAAGATGCGGACAAGAAGGGAGGTCTCGGAAAGGGCCATCGCGGCTGGGTTCCAGTCATTCTTTCGCCAGGGAGCGGAAATCGCGCCCCTTGGCCTTGGGGCCTTACATAATGGATCGGGCGGGGCGAAACCACCCGTCTTGGTGCCGTGACGCCACGGCGTTGCCCGGATGCGCCGATGGTCGCCGGCGAGAGGATCAGGCGCCGCGGCGCAGGGATCCGGGGCTTGGCCCTTGGCGGCGCGGCCTTCCGATGCCACATAGGGGCAGACATGTTGCACAAGCGGAGGTTTCCGATGTCGGACAAGCATGAGAGCGCAATCCTGGCCGGTGGTTGTTTCTGGGGAATGCAGGACCTGATCCGCAAGCTTCCAGGCGTGGTGAAGACCCGTGTCGGCTATTCCGGGGGCGATGTGGCCCATGCCACCTATCGCAACCATGGCACCCATGCCGAGGCGATCGAAGTCGTCTTCGACCCGGCGCGGCTGAGCTATCGGGACCTGCTGGAGTTCTTCTTCCAGATCCATGATCCCACCACGCTGAACCGGCAGGGCAATGACCGGGGCCTGTCCTACCGTTCGGGCATCTACTGGCTGACCGAGGCGCAGCGCGACGAGGCGCTGAACACGATCGCGGATGTGAACGCCTCCGGTCTCTGGCCGGGCAAGGTGGTCACCGAGGTGAAACAGGCCGGTGACTTCTGGGAAGCCGAGCCCGAGCATCAGGACTATCTGGAGCGTATCCCCAACGGCTACACCTGCCATTTCGCCCGCCCGGGCTGGAAACTGCCGCGCCGCGCCGAAAGCGCGGCCTGAGGCGAAGGGCAAAGGGAGGCGGGGCGATGGCTGACGGAACGGCACCGGTCGCCCCTGCCTTCGGCTTTGACAACAGCTATGCGCGCGATCTGCCGGGCAGCTATGTCCGCCAGCTGCCCGCGCATGTGCCGGCCCCGCGGCTGGTGCGGCTGAACCGGGCGCTCGCGGCGGAACTGGGCCTTGACCCTGCCGCGTTGGACGGGCCGCTGGGGGCGGCGATCTTTTCGGGCAACCTTCCGCCGCCCGATGCCGAGCCGCTGGCCCAGGCCTATGCCGGCCACCAGTTCGGGGGGTTTTCACCCCAGTTGGGCGACGGCCGCGCGCTGCTTCTGGGCGAGGTGATCGACCGGCACGGCCGCCGCCGCGACATCGCGCTCAAGGGTTCGGGCCAGACGCCGTTCTCGCGGCGCGGCGATGGCAAGGCGGCGCTTGGCCCGGTGCTGCGGGAATACCTGATCGGCGAGGCGATGCATGCGTTGGGTATTCCCACGACGCGAGCGCTGGCCGCGGTGACCACCGGCGAGGAGATTTATCGTGAAACCGCCCTGCCGGGGGCAGTCCTGACTCGCGTGGCAGCGAGCCACCTGCGGGTCGGCACATTCCAGTTCTTTGCCGCGCGCGGCGACAGTGCGCAGGTGGCGCGGTTGCTTGACTACACGCTCGCCCGTCACTACCCGGACCAGATCGGGGCGGAGAACAGGGCGCTCGCGCTGCTGTCGGCCGTGACGCGCGCGCAGGCCCGGCTGATCGCACAATGGATGGCGGTGGGGTTCATCCATGGCGTGATGAACACCGACAACATGACCCTGTCAGGCGAGACAATCGACTATGGCCCCTGCGCCTTTCTTGATGCCTATGCACCGGGTACGGTCTATTCCTCGATCGACCAGACGGGGCGCTATGCCTATGGCAACCAGCCCGGCATCGCGCAGTGGAACCTGGCGCGGCTGGCCGAGGCGCTGCTGCCCCTGATCGACCCGGACGAGGATCGCGCCATTGCTCGGGCGACCGAAGTGCTTTCGGGCTTTGCCGGGCTTTATGAGGCGGCCTGGCTGGGCGGGTTGCGGGCCAAGCTGGGCCTTGCGACCGCCGAAGCAGAGGATCGCGCGCTGATCGAGGCGCTTCTGTCGCTTATGGCGGCCCAGGGGGCGGACTGGACGCTGACCTTTCGGCGGCTGTCCGACGCGGCGCGAGGCGATTCCGCGCCCTTCCGCCTGCTGTTCGCCGAGCCGGGGTCGGTCGAGGGATGGCTGGCCGCCTGGGGCGCCCGGAGGGCGCGCGAGGGTGCGGAAGGCGCGGGCCGCATGGACGAGGTGAACCCGCTTGTCATTCCCCGCAACCATCTGGTGGAACAGGCGCTGGCGGCCGCCGTGGGGCAGGGCGATCTGGCGCCTTTCGAGGCCCTTCTTGCAGCGATCACCGACCCCTTCGGCCCGGAGGCGGGGCGCGAGCGTTTCACCCTGCCGCCTCCGGCCGGCTTTGCCGAAGGGTTCCGCACCTTTTGCGGCACCTGAATCTGCCCGGGGTCACCTCGGGGCATATCGGGGGGGCGCCCCTTGCAGCCCCCTGCACGCGCAACTAAGACTCTGGCAATACCCCCGGCGCTAGTGATCGAAGAGAGCAGAGGCAGGCCCGAGATGAGAGACCCGATCGATACCTACATGAACACGCTTGTCCCCATGGTGGTCGAACAGACCAGCCGTGGCGAACGCGCCTATGACATCTATTCGCGCCTGCTGAAGGAGCGGATCATCTTCCTGGCCGGTCCGGTGCATGACGGCATGTCGTCGCTGATCTGCGCACAACTGTTGTTCCTCGAGTCGGAAAATCCGTCCAAGGAAATCGCCATGTACATCAACAGCCCCGGTGGCGTGGTCACCAGCGGCCTGTCGATCTATGACACGATGCAGTACATCCGGCCCAAGGTTTCCACCCTGGTGATCGGTCAAGCGGCCTCGATGGGCTCGCTCTTGCTGACGGCGGGCGAGAAGGGGATGCGCTTCTCTCTGCCCAACAGCCGCGTGATGGTGCACCAGCCCTCGGGCGGGTATCAGGGTCAGGCCACCGACATCATGATCCATGCGCGCGAGACCGAGAAGCTGAAGCGGCGCCTGAACGAGATCTATGTGAAACACACTGGCCAGAGCCTGGAAACGGTCGAGGCCGCGCTTGAGCGCGACAACTTCATGTCGGCCGAGGATGCCAAGGCCTGGGGCCTGATCGACGAAATCCTCGAGGCCCGTGGCAAGATGGACGATACGGCAAAGTAAGGACCGGACCCCTGTGGCGGCAGCGCCGCAGGGGTCTGATTTGCGATTGTGGAGGCGCGGGGTCTCCCTTAAGCTTTCGCTCAAGACGGCAGGCCAGCCCGCGGGCCAGGCAGCCTCAGGCAGAGGATGACGATGGCGAACAATTCCGGCTCGGACAGCAAGAACACCCTCTACTGCTCGTTCTGCGGCAAGAGCCAGCATGAGGTGCGCAAGCTGATCGCGGGCCCCACAGTGTTCATCTGCGATGAATGCGTCGAGCTTTGCATGGACATCATCCGTGAGGAAACGAAATCCTCCGGTCTCAAATCCTCGGATGGCGTGCCGACGCCGCGCGAAATCTGCAAGGTGCTGGACGACTATGTGATCGGTCAGATCCACGCCAAGCGCGTGCTGTCGGTTGCGGTTCACAACCACTACAAGCGGCTGAACCACTCGTCCAAGACCGATATCGAACTGTCGAAGTCGAACATCCTGCTGATCGGCCCAACCGGCTGCGGCAAGACGCTGCTGGCCCAGACGCTGGCGCGCATTCTCGACGTGCCCTTCACCATGGCGGATGCGACGACTTTGACCGAAGCCGGTTATGTCGGCGAGGATGTCGAGAACATCATCCTGAAGCTCTTGCAGGCCAGCGAATACAACGTAGAGCGGGCGCAGCGCGGCATCGTCTATATCGACGAGGTCGACAAGATCACCCGCAAGTCGGACAACCCTTCGATCACGCGAGACGTGTCGGGCGAGGGGGTCCAGCAGGCGCTGCTGAAGATCATGGAAGGCACCGTGGCCTCGGTGCCGCCGCAGGGCGGGCGGAAGCATCCGCAGCAGGAATTCCTGCAGGTTGATACCACGAACATCCTGTTCATTTGTGGCGGCGCCTTCGCGGGGCTGGAAAAGATCATCGCGCAGCGCAACAAGGGCTCGGGGATCGGCTTTGGCGCCGAGGTGAAAGACCCCGATGCGCGCGGCGTGGGCGAACTGTTCATGGAACTGGAGCCGGAAGACCTGCTGAAGTTCGGTCTGATCCCCGAATTCGTCGGCCGCCTGCCGGTGATCGCCACCCTGACCGACCTGGACGAGGAAGCGCTTGTCACCATCCTGACCGAGCCGAAAAACGCGCTGGTGAAGCAGTACCAGCGCCTGTTCGAGATCGAGGGCGTGAAGCTGACCTTCACCCCCGATGCGCTGGTCGCCATCGCCAAGCGCGCGATCAAGCGCAAGACGGGCGCGCGCGGTCTGCGGTCGATCATGGAAGACATCCTGCTCGACACCATGTTCGAACTGCCGGGCATGGATGGCGTCGAAGAGGTTGTGGTGAACGAGGAAGCCGTGAAGAACGGCGCAAAACCGCTGCTGATCTTCACCGAGCCCAAGAAGAAGAAGGAACCGGCGTCGGCCGGGTGACCCTTCGCAGGCATGTGCCACGGATTTGACACGGGGGCGAACGGCGGTTCGCCCCCGTTGTCTTGCCGGGCGGCTGGGTCATGCCCCAGCCGCGATCCCTGCCGATGCCGGGTGCCGCGCCCGCGACAATTCCCCGGCAATGCCTCTCACCTCTGGACCTTGTGCGCACCTTCGGCCATAGAGGGGCAAACGACCTGCGGAGGCACCCGATGGAATTCCTCAAGCGCCTGCTGACCTGGTGGAACAGCCAGACGATCAGCACCCAGATCTTCACCGCCCGCAAAGGTGTGAAGGTGGGTGAGGATGACCAGGGCAATGTCTACTACCGTACGCGCGACGACAAGCGGCGCTGGGTGATCTACAACGGTGAAATGGAGGCGAGCCGGGTGTCGCCCGAATGGCACGGCTGGCTGCATTTCACCTGGAACGATCCGCCGACCACCGTCCCCCTGGCGCACAAGCCCTGGGAGAAGCCGCATCAGGAAAACCTGACGGGCACAATGGCCGCCTACGCCCCGCCCGGGTCGATCCGCCGGACCATGCCCGTCGCGCGCGCGGATTATGAGGCCTGGCAGCCCGAATAATGGCCGAGAAGGTTTCAGAGATTCTGGCCGGTGGGGCAGTTCTGGCGGCAGCTGTGGCCTTTCTGGTCTATGCCGGCCAGAGCACGGGCTTCAGCGGTGACAGTGGCAGCTACCCCCTGACGGCGAGCTTCCGCTCGGCCGATGGGGTGTCCGTGGGCACCGATGTGCGGCTTGCCGGGGTCAAGGTGGGAACGGTCACCGCCCTCGCGCTGAACCCGCAGACCTTTTACGCCGATGCCACGATCAGCGTGAAGAACGATGTGATCTTGCCCGACGACTCGGCGATCCTGATTTCGTCCGAGGGGCTTCTGGGCGGCAATTTCGTCGAGCTGATCCCCGGCGGCTCGCCCGACAACCTGTCCCCCGGCGAAGAGATCGAGGATACGCAAGGTTCGGTCAGCCTGATCACGCTTCTGATGAAGTTCGTGGGCGGATCGGGGTCTGACGAGGCAAGCGAATGAGGTGCCTTGCGGTGCTGGTGGCGGGTCTGGCCCTGGCCGGCCCCGCACTGGCCGAGGCGGTGGAACAGGCGCCAGGCGGCGTCGTGCGGTTTCTCGACAAGGCGACAGGGCGCACCGAGGATCTGGACCTGTCGCGCGGGCAAAGCGCGCAGCGAGGCTGGCTGACGATCCAGCTTGACGATTGCCGCTATCCCGTCGCCGACCCTGCCTCGAACGCCTATGCGCATCTGACCGTGATCGACAGCCGCTGGACGGAACCGGCCTTTGCGGGCTGGATGATCGCCTCGTCCCCCGCGCTGAGTGCGATGGATCACCCGCGCTATGATGTCTGGGTGCTGCGCTGCGACTATCCGGTCCGACCGGCAGCGTCCGAGGCGGGTTCCGAGTCCGACCCGGAGGCGACGTCGGAGGGAACCGGCGAATAGCCCGCGGGATAGAAGCTGGCCTGTCCCTCCAGCGCGGCCTCGAGGCGGCTGTGATACTCGGCTCGGCTGATCTCGATCGCGCCCAGTGACGCCAGATGCGGCGTCAGGAACTGCGTGTCGAACAGGGTGAACCCGCCCGCGCGCAGCCGGTGCACCAGCCAGGCCAACGCGATCTTGGAGGCGTCGCGCCGGCGCGAGAACATGCTTTCTCCGAAAAAGGCCGCGCCCAGCACCACGCCATAGACACCGCCCACCAGCCGGTCATTCTGCCAGATCTCAACCGAATGGGCATGGCCTGTCCGGTGCAGGTCCATGTAGAGGCCGAAGATCGTGTCGTTTATCCAGGTTTCCGGGCGGTCGGCGCAGGCAAGCAGCACCGCCTCGAAATCGCTATCCACCCGCACTGTGACAGTATCGCGGCGGATCGTACGGGCCAACGAGCGCGAAATGTGAAATCCGTCCAGCGGGAAGATGCCGCGCCATTGCGGATCGACCCAATGCACCTCGGCATCGCTCCGGCTTTGCGCCATTGGAAAGACACCCATGGCATAGGCGCGCAGGAGCAGGCCGGGAGTCAGTGTGACCCCTGTCATGTCAGCGGAAGGTACGCGAAGGGGCGGCGCTTGCGGCGCCGCCCCTTGTCTTGTCCGGCCACAGTCAGCCGAACTGTTTCGCCAGCCATTTTTCCAGCCAGTGGATGTTGTAATCGCCGTTCTGGATATCGGGCTCGGCCAGAAGCGCATGAAACAGCGGCACTGTGGTTTCGACCCCGTCCACGATCAATTCCCCCAGCGCCCGGCGCAGGCGTGCCAGCGCCTCGGGCCGGTCGCGGCCATGCACGATCAGCTTGCCGATCAGGCTGTCGTAATAGGGCGGAATCGAATAGCCGGCATAGAGCGCAGAATCCATCCGCACACCCAGCCCGCCGGGAGCGTGGAACACCTTCACCTTGCCCGGTCGCGGGGCGAAGTCGGGCAGGCGCTCGGCATTGATGCGCACTTCGATGGCATGGCCGTTGATCTGCAGGTCATCCTGCGTGAAGGACATGTCCATGCCGGCGGCAACGCGGATCTGCTCACGCACGAGGTCGATGCCGAAGATCGCTTCCGTCACCGGATGCTCGACCTGCAGGCGCGTGTTCATCTCGATGAAGTAGAACTCGCCATCCTCGTAAAGGAATTCGATCGTGCCGGCGCCGATGTACTTGATCTGCGACATGGCATCGGCGCAGATGCGCCCGATGCGCGCGCGCATCTCGGGCGTGATGACGGGGCCGGGGGCCTCTTCGAACACCTTCTGGTGCCGGCGCTGCAGCGAACAGTCCCGCTCGCCCAGATGTACCGCGCCGCCCCGTCCGTCGCCAAAGACCTGGATTTCGATATGGCGCGGCTTTTGCAGGTATTTCTCGATATAGACTTCATCGTTGCCGAACGCGGCCTTCGCCTCGGACCGCGCGGTCCTGAAGGCGATCTCGAGCTCTTCCGGGCTGCGGGCGACCTTCATGCCGCGCCCGCCGCCGCCGGCGGTCGCCTTGATGATCACCGGAAAGCCGATGTCGCGCGCAACACCGACAGCGGTCTCGAAATCCGTCACGCCGCCGGCCGAGCCCGGCACCACCGGAATCCCGAGGGCCATGGCGGTTTCCTTGGCGGTGATCTTGTCACCCATGATGCGGATATGTTCGGCCGAGGGGCCGATGAAGGTGATGTCGTGGTCTTCCAGCGCCTGAGCGAAGGCCGCGTTCTCCGACAGGAAGCCATAGCCGGGATGCACAGCCTGTGCCCCCGTGATCTCGCAGGCCGAGATAATCGCGGCCTTGTTGAGATAGCTTTCGGACGATGGCGCAGGGCCGATGCAGACGCTTTCATCCGCCATTCGCACATGCATCGCATCGGCGTCCGCCGTGGAATGCACGGCGACCGAGGTGATCCCCATTTCGCGGCAGGCCCGGATCACGCGAAGCGCGATCTCGCCGCGGTTGGCGATCAGGATCTTGTCGAACATTGGTTCAGTCCCTTTGCCGGGGCTCATTCGATGATCATCAGCGGGGCGCCGTATTCGACCGGCGTGCCGTCTTCGATCAGGATGCGCTTGACCGTGCCCGCGCGCGGGGCGGGAATGTGGTTCATCGTCTTCATGGCTTCGATGATCAGCACCGTCTGGCCTTCGGTCACGGTCGCGCCGATCGCGACGAACGGCGTCGCGCCTGGTTCGGCGGCCAGATAGGCGGTGCCGACCATGGGCGAGGTCACGGCGCCGGGGTGCAGCGCCGGGTCATCGGCGACCGCGGCCGGGGCCGACGCAGCGGCAGGCGCGCCAGCCGGGGCCATGGGCGGGGCCGCATAGCTGACCGGGGCCGCTACGGCCGTCGTGACGATATTGGCCTGCTTGACGACGCGCACCTCAAGGCTGTCGTCCTCGCCATATTCGCGCTTCACCGACAGTTCGGTCAGGTCGTTCTTGTTCAGAAGCTCCGCGAGCGCCTGGATGAAGGCCACGTCCGCGTCGGTGGATTGTTTGCTCATGCCGTCCTCTGAGGGGGTGTTTTTCTGGCTTTTGCGAGGCTGCCGGGGCGGCAGCGCACGGGTTCTGCCCGCTTATACGCGACCAGATCATGGGTGAAAAGCGCTCAAATCCCTTGGGAGGTGGCTGGGGATGGAACAGTGGTTGCCCGGTTTTCGGGCAATGGCGGCGTCGTCTCTCCCGGAAACGGCTGTCCAGAAAATTTACCGTTTGATAAAAAAATATCTCTGTGGCAGCCTTTCGGAAAAGAACATACCGACAGGAGGTCCCCGCCTTGCCTAACAGCCAGTTGACGCCCGGCGTGGTGCCGGGTCGCCTGCCAGCCGCCGCCTATGCCGACCGCTTCACCGACAAGGAGCCGGCGTTCGAGGTGCATGAGGCGCGCGTCGCCGCCGACAGGTGCTATTTCTGCCATGACGCTCCCTGCGTCACGGCCTGCCCCACATCGATCGACATTCCGCTGTTCATCCGCCAGATTGCCACAGGCACGCCCGAGGCGGCTGCCCGCACGATCTGGACGCAGAACATCCTGGGCGGCATGTGCGCGCGGGTCTGCCCGACCGAGCAGCTTTGCGAAGAGGCCTGCGTGCGCGAGGCCGCCGAGGGCAAGCCGGTCGAGATCGGGCGGCTTCAGCGCTACGCGACCGACAGTCTGTTGGCCGAGGGCGTGCATCCGTTCACCCGGGCGGCTCCCACGGGCAAGCGCGTTGCGGTGGTGGGGGCGGGGCCTGCGGGCCTGTCGGCTGCGCATCGGTTGGCGATGCATGGCCATGAGGTCATCGTCTTCGACGCGCGGCCCAAACCCGGCGGCCTCAACGAATATGGCATCGCCAGCTACAAGGCACCCGGCAGCTTTGCTCAGGACGAGGTGGACTGGCTGCTGCAGATCGGCGGCATCACCATCGAGACGGGCAAGGCCCTGGGGCGCGATCTGTCGCTGGATGCGCTGCGCCGCGACTTTGACGCGGTGTTCCTGGGCATTGGCCTTGCCGGCGTGAATGCGCTGCGCGCCGACGGCGAGGCGCTGGAGAACGTGCTGCCGGCGGTCGAATTCATCGCCGATCTGCGTCAGGCGCCCGACAAGGCGGGCCTGCCCATCGGGCGCGACGTGGTGGTGATCGGGGGCGGCATGACCGCGATCGACGCCGCCGTTCAATCGAAGCTGCTGGGCGCGGAAACGGTGACCATCGTTTACCGCCGCGGTCAGGACAAGATGTCAGCCTCGGGGCATGAGCAGGATCACGCGACCTCGAAAGGGGTGCGCATCATCACAGGCGCCGCGCCCGTCCGGGTGCATGGCAACGGCGCCGTGCGCGAGGTCGAGTTCGCCTATACCATCGAAGGCGCCGACGGGCTGTCGCTGTCGTCAGAGACCTTCACGCTCAAGGCTGACCAGTTGTTCAAGGCCATCGGCCAGACGCTGGAGGGCGCGCCCGAGGGATTGGCGCTCGATGGCCGCAAGATCGCCGTCACCGGCCCGGGGCGCACTTCGCTGCCCGGGGTCTGGGCGGGGGGCGATTGCGCCGCAGGAGGCGACGACCTGACCGTCACTGCCGTGGCCGAGGGGCGCGACGCCGCCGAGGACATCCACGCGGCTCTCATGGCCTCGTGATGGCGGGCCCGGGTTGCATGAACGGCAGGACCGGGCTAGGCAGCGGCATCTCGCCTGCCGGAGCCCGCCATGGATGCCGCAATCGACAGCCTTCTCGACTTCGTTGCGGCCAACAAGGGCTGGGCGTTCTGGATCGCGCTGATCTTCGGCTTTACCGAGAACCTTGCTTTCCTGTCGATCGCCATTCCCTCGACCGCGATCCTGGTGGGAGTGGGGGCCCTGATCGCCACCGGCGAGCTGACCTTTCTGCCGATCTTTCTGGGGGCAGCGCTCGGGGCCTTTCTGGGGGCCACGGTGTCGTGGTTCCTAGGCCTGATCTATGGCGACCGGATGCTGGCCGTCTGGCCGATCCGCGATCACCCCGATCTGGTCGAAAAGGGCAAGGCGGCCTTCACGAAATGGGGCCCTGCGGCGATCATCCTGGGCCATTTCTTCGGCCCGCTGCGCCCGGTGGCCTTTCTGTTGTGCGGCATCGCCCTGATGCCCTTTGCCAAGTTCCAGCTTTACAACATCGTCGGCGCCGTCGGCTGGGCCTGGTTCGTGCCCAAGGTCGGCGAGGTCAGCGGTGTGATCATCGGCTGGATCTGGAACCTGTTCTCGGGCGGCTGACGCCCGCCCTTTTCTCTGTCCCTTCGCCCGGTCTCCGGCGGCGCAGCCTGCGCGGCCCGGTGGCCCTTGCCATAGGAGCATGCGCATGGCCGACCTGACCTCGAACTTCATCGGAATCAAATCGCCCAACCCGTTCTGGCTGGCCTCTGCCCCGCCGACCGACAAGGAATACAACGTCCGCCGCGCCTTCGAGGCGGGCTGGGGCGGGGTCGTGTGGAAGACGCTGGGTGCCGAAGGGCCGCCCATCGTCAACGTCTCGGGGCCGCGCTACGGCGCGATCTGGGGGGCAGATCGTCGCCTTTTGGGCCTGAACAACATCGAACTCATCACCGATCGCCCGCTGGAGGTGAACCTGCGCGAGATCAAGTCGGTCAAGCGCGACTACCCCGACCGCGCGCTGGTCATCAGCCTGATGGTGCCCTGTGACGAGGAAAGCTGGAAGGACATCCTCAAGCGCATCGAGGATACCGAGGCCGATGGGGTGGAACTCAACTTCGGTTGCCCGCACGGCATGGCCGAACGCGGCATGGGCTCGGCGGTGGGGCAGGTGCCGGAATACATCGAGATGGTCACCCGCTGGGTCAAGCAATACAGCCGCATGCCCTGCATCGTGAAGCTGACGCCCAACGTCACCTCGATCCTGCCGCCTGCCATGGCGGCGAACCGGGGCGGGGCGGATGCGGTCTCGCTGATCAACACGATTAAGTCGATCACCAATGTCGATCTCGATGCCTTCTCTCCCTTCCCGACGATCGACGGCAAGGGCAGCCACGGCGGCTACTGCGGCCCTGCGGTCAAGCCCATCGCGCTGAACATGGTGGCCGAGATCGCCCGTCACCGCGAGACGCGCGGCCTGCCCATCTCGGGCATCGGCGGGGTCACCACCTGGCGCGATGCGGCCGAGTTCCTGGCGCTTGGCGCGGGCAATGTGCAGGTCTGCACCGCGGCCATGACCTATGGCTTCAAGGTCGTGCAGGAAATGATTTCGGGCCTGTCGCAGTATCTCGATGAAAAGCAGATGTCGCTGTCCGATCTGATCGGTCGTGCGGTTCCGAATTTCGTCGAATGGCAGGATCTGAACCTGAACTATGTGACCAAGGCCCGCATCGACCAGGATGCCTGCATCAAATGCGGCCGTTGCTACGCCGCCTGCGAGGATACGAGCCACCAGGCCATCGCCATGAAACCCGGCCGCGTGTTCGAGGTAAAGGATGACGAATGCGTCGCCTGCAACCTTTGCGTCAATGTCTGCCCGGTGGAAAACTGCATCACGATGGAGACGCTGCCGCTGGGCGCGCTGGATGAACGCACCGGGCGTCGGGTGGAACCCTATGCCAACTGGACGACCCATCCGAACAACCCGATGTCAGCCGAAGCCGCCGAGTAATGCGGCATTCGCCGCGCGGCCGCTTCAGGCCGTGCGGCGCAACAGGTAGATGTCCATGATCCAGCCATGGCGCGCCCGGGCCTCGGCCCGCGCGGCCTCGATCCTCGGCCCTGCTTCGCGCAGCGGGCCGTGGTCGGCGGTCTGCATGGGCATGCCCAGATAGGCCGCCCACCAGATCGTCAGCCCCTCGGGCGGCAGCGTCGAGAAGGCGCAGGCGCCGTCCAGCATGACCGCGACCGTTGCCGCACCCTCGGGCCAGCCATGGTCGCGCAACTGCCGCCCCGTGGTGATCACCACCGGCCCGCCAAGGGTATTGAGGGGGATCGCATGCACCGCCGTCAAGAGTTGCAGGCTGGTCAGCCCCGGCACGACCTCGACGTGGAGGCGCAGGCCTGCCGCCGCCAGACGTTCGGCGATGCGCAGGCTGGAATCATAGAGCGACGGGTCCCCCCAGACCATCAGCGCCGCCCGCCCGCCTTTCGGCAGATGGCTGGTCAGAAGCGCGGCCCAGACGGCAGCGATGGCATCGTGCCAGTCGTTCACACCGTCCAGATAGTCGGGGGTCGAGGCATCGCGCACCGGCAGGTCGAACTCGACCACGCGGGTCTGCGCCGTCAGATGCTGCTCGCAGATCGTGCGGCGCAGATCGGCAAGGTCAGCCTTGCTGGCCCCCTTGCGCGGCAGCAGGATCACATCGGCCGATTGAAGCGTGCGGATCGCCTGCAGCGTCAGATGGTCTGGATTGCCGGTTCCGATCCCGACAAGGGCAAGCTCGATCATCGGGGAACCGTGAACGGGCCGGGGGCGCGGCAGGCCGCACCCCCGGACATGTGTCTCAGGCGGCGTTCAGCAGGCGCGGCGTGAAAGCCTTGCTGCCGGCCAGGCCGCGCAGCCCCTTGGCACCGGCCAGAACGGCCAGATCGACCACCGGTTCCAGCAGGATGACGGTCATGTAGGCCAGGCCGAAGGTGCCGACGCTCTGGAAGGTCTCGGCGGTGACGCCATTGCCGTAGAAGGCCCAGAAGGCCACCCAGGCGACGATGCCGCCCTGATAGGCGAAGGACAGCTTGACCAGCTGGCCGTAGTTCACATCGACAAAGGCGGTGCCTGCCGGAATGATCCGGCCGGCCAGCGCCTGGATGCCGAACAGCGGCACGAGCAGCGTGGTGACGTTCATGCCGTACTGCGGCAGGTCGAAGGGCGCGAAGAAGATACCCTGGATCGCCAGGCCCGCTGCCAGCCCGATGGCCGCCGGCGCCACGCCCAGGAGCAACAGCAGTGTCGTGCCCAGAATCAGGTGCACCTCGGAAACGCCCACCGCGACATGCGGCAGAACCTCGAAGAAGATGAAGACCAGCACGGTCGCGATGGCGCCGCGCAGCACCAGCGAGGGCAGGCCCTCGCTGCGCACATGGTCGACAGCCAGTTTCAGGCCGTAGGTGCCGGCAGCCGCTGCCGTGGCATAGGACAGCGCGATCTTCGCGCCATCGACGATTCCGGGTTCAATATGCATCGTTTCGACTCCTTGCACCGCATACACCCCGTGCAGCGGCATGGATGGCAGGGCGCGGGGCCCCGGTTGGCTGTCCTGCGGCCGGTCTCCGGGCTTGCGAGCCGGGATTTCTCCCAGGGCACCCCGCCTTCCCACGCTGTTGCGCAGTGGCGTATCGGGGGCCTTGCCTCGCCTACCGTTGCGGGGGCAGCGCCGGATTTCGGCCGGGCCTTGCGGCCCTGCCGTCACCGGCTTCCCGTTTCATCCGGGCCCCTTGTGAGGGCGCAGGACACCGTAGAACACATCCTTGTTACCACCTTGGCGGCGGCGGTCAATCCGCGTCTCCGGCAGGTGCCGGTTCATCCGCGACCTCGTCCATCAGCGGCCCGTACAGGATCAGCGCCGGCGCGTCGCCCGCCACCTGCGCCAGATCGCGCGCCAGACCCGCCAGCCGATGTCGCGTCAGCCGCTGGTCAGGATGGCTCACGTTCTCGGCCATCAGGCAGGGGGTGTCGGGCGGCAGGCCTGCCGCCATCAGCCGCTCGGCCAGCGCCGGGAATGTGCGCTTGGGCATGAAGACCACAGTCGTCGCCAGAGGATCGGCCAGCGCGGCCAGGTTGAGGTCGCCCGGCAGGGCGCCCGCCACGTCATGGCCGGTGACGAACTGCACGCGCCGCGCGGTCAGCCGCCGTGTCAGAGGGATCGCCGCCGCTGCCGCCGCCGCCGTTGCCGAAGTGACCCCCGGGATCACCTCGAAGGGGATGCCTGCGGCCGCCAGGGCCACGATCTCTTCCTCCAGCCGCCCGAAAATCCCGGGATCGCCGGATTTCAGCCGCACCACCCGGGCCCCGGTCTGCGCATAGTCGACCAGCAGGCGACTGACGTGATCCTGCTTGGGCGACGGGCGCCCGGCGCGCTTGCCGACCGCGACCATATCGGCCCCCGGGCGCGCAAGGTCCAGGATCGGCCCTGCCGACAGATCATCGAACAGCACCGCATCGGCCGCCTTCAGCCGGTTCACCGCCTTGACGGTCAGAAGCTCGGGGTCACCCGGACCCGAGCCGACGAAAGAGACGAAACCCGTCATGCGTCCTCTGCGATCAGGTGAAAGAATGTGCCGGTCACATGGCCCCGATGTGATCCCGTCTCGGGCACCGCAGCGCCGTCGGCATCACTGACCCGGGCCAGCGGCGCATCGGGCTGCACGAGGATGGTCGAGTAATGGAACTCATGCCCCCGCAGCGCCGCGCCCGCGCCGAACCCCGGCATCGCGGCCATAAGCTCGGCCCGGCGATAGCCCAGGTGCATCCGTCGCTTCTCATAGCTCGTCACCAGCCCCAGCAGCCCCGCCATCCGGTGCCGTGTGCCGTCCTTGTCGATCAGCGCTTCACCCAGGGCCATGTATCCCCCGCATTCGCCATGAACGGGCCGCGTTTCGGCAAAGGCCCGCAACCCTTCGTGGAACCGCGTTGCCGCTGCCAGCCGACCGCCATGGAGTTCGGGGTAACCCCCCGGCAGCCAGCAGAGATCGGCCCCGGGGTCGGGTGCCTCGTCGGCCAGAGGGGAAAAGGGCAGGATCTCGGCCCCGCCCGCGCGCCAGCCGGCAACAAGATGCGGATAGGCAAAGGAAAAGGCCGCGTCCTGCGCCAGGGCGATCCGCTGGGCCGGTGGCCGGGGCAGGGCACCCGCCGCGCCCGAACGGGTGCCGCGCGCCAGTGCTGCCAGCGCGGGTACATCGACATGGGCCGACAGGAACGCGGCATAGGCCACGATCGCGGCCTCGAGGTCGGGATGTTCCACCGCCTGGACAAGGCCAAGATGGCGCTCGGGCAGCACCAGATCGCCGCGCCGGGGCAGGGCGCCCAGCACTGTCAGCCCCGCCTGTTCCATGCCCAACCGGGCCAGGCGTTCATGCCGCGCACTGGCCACGCGGTTCAGGATCACCCCGGCAAAGGGCAGATCGTGCCGATACGCCTGAAAGCCAAGCGCCGTGGCCGCCGCCGATTGTGCCTGGCCGCCCACGTCCAGCACCAGCACCACCGGCCAGCCCATCCGCGCCGCGATCTCGGCGCTGGCACCTGTGCCGGTCGCACCGGGCCGCGCCACGCCGTCGTAAAGGCCCATGGAACCCTCGGCCACCACGACATCCGCCCGAGCTGCCTGTTGCACGATGGCGTCGAGCAGGGCGGGCGTCATCGCCCAGCTGTCAAGGTTGAAGGACGCCCGGCCCGCCGCCGCCCGGTGAAAGGCCGGGTCGATGTAATCCGGCCCCGACTTGAAGGGTTGCACCACCAGCCCCCGGTCGCGCAGCGCGCGCAGCAGCCCCAGCATGACCGTGGTCTTGCCGGTGCCCGAGGCCGGGGCGGAGACGAGGAGGCCAGGGGGAAGGGGGGTCATGATCGGCCGCGCCGAAGATCAGCCATCGGCCCGCTGCGGCCGGAACCGCCGGTCGTAATCGGTCGAATAGAGCCGGCTTTCGTGGAACCCCTCCGCCGCCAGCGCGGGGCCAACCAGGATCAGCGCCGTCCGCTCCACCCCATCCCCCATCGCCGCCTCGATGGTCGAAAGCGTTGCCCGAACGATCTTCTCGTCCGGCCAGCTTGCGCGATAGACGACCGCCACCGGGCAATCGGCCCCGTAATGCGGCGTGAGTTCTTCCACCACTTTCCCAAGCACATGGATCGACAGATGCACCGCCAGCGTCGCGCCTGTCGCTCCAAAGGCCGCCAGTGTCTCGCCCCCGGGCATGGGCGAGGCTCGCCCCGAGGTCCGCGTCAGCACGACCGATTGCGCCAGCCCCGGCAGGGTCAACTCTGCCCCCAGCGCCGCCGCCGCCGCCGCGAATGACGGCACGCCGGGCGTCACGTCATAGGGAATGCCCATCTCGCGCAGCCGGCGCAATTGTTCACCCATGGCCGACCAGACCGACAGATCGCCCGAATGCAGCCGTGCGACATCCTTGCCCTCTGCATGGGCCTGGGCGATTTCGGCCATGATCGCATCAAGGTCCATCGGGGCGGTGTTCACGATCTTCGCCCCCGGCGGGCAATGGCACAGGATTTCCTGCGGCACCAGCGAACCTGCATAAAGGCAGACTGGGCTGGCCGCGATCAGGTCGCGCCCGCGCAGGGTGATCAGGTCTGGGGCGCCCGGTCCGGCGCCGATGAAATGCACGGTCATGGGGTGGTCCTTTTCGCCAGCGCACAGGTTGCCATACGGTCGTGCGACACCGCGCGCGGCCCCAGAAGCGACGCGCCCGGGCCAGCCGCGACCAGCGCCGCCGCCTCGGCCACGCTGCCCGCGCCATGCGCAGCGCGCGAGGCCGCACTTTCGGTCAGCGTCAGCGTCTGGCGCAACGCCTCTTCCGCCACGGCAAGTGTCGGCACTGCCAGCGCCTCGGCCAGCGCCCGAAAGGCCGGGTGATCGGCCTTGGCCGCCGCTGTGGCGATCAGCCCGGGCCGCGCGCCGGCCAGCGCCCCTTGCAGCGAGGCGAGCGTTGCCCCCTCTCGAAAGCCAAAGCCCGCGACGATCATCGGGTGACGCTCCATTGCACCACCGGATAGCTCGCCTTCCAGCCCCGCTTGCGGCCAAGCGCCGCCGCCTCGGCCAACTCAATCCGCAACAGCGTGCCACCGACCCGCGCCTGCCAAAGCGCGAACAGCGCCTCGCTTTCCAGGGTGACGGCATGGGCCACCAGGCGCGTCCCCTCGGGCAGCATGTCCCAAAGCCGGGTCAGCATCGCCTCGGTCACGCCGCCGCCGATGAAGACCGCTTGGGGCAGGGGAAGGTTGTCAAGCACCTCGGGGGCCGTGCCCCGCACCACCCGCAGCCGACTTGCCCCCAGAAGGCTGGCGTTGATTTCGGCCCGCTCGGCCCGCGCGGGATCGGCCTCGATCCCGATGGCCTGGCAGGCCGGGTGCGACAGCAACCATTCGATCCCGATCGAGCCGGAACCCGCGCCGATGTCCCACAAGAGCTCTCCCGGCCGGGGGGCCAGGGCCGACATCGCCAGGGCCCGGACCGGCCGCTTGGTGATCTGGCCGTCATGGCCGAACAGGGCGTCGGGAAGGCCGCTTGCCCGTGGCAGGGCGGGCCCGTCGCCCGCAACGTCAATGGCCAGGGCAACGGGATGGGTCACATCGTCCAGATCCCAGGAATGGGCATTCACCTGGCGGATCCGCTCTCGCGGGCCGCCGACCGCCTCGCAGACCGTCAGATGGCTGGCGCCAAAGCCATGTGCAAAGATCAGCGTGGCAAGATCGCGCGCCGCGCCACCGTCGCGGATCAGAGCGATGACGCGCTGGCCGGGGGCAAGATACGGGCGGATATCGCCAAGCTGCGCCGCATGCAGTCCGAGGCAGGCCGTGTGTTCCAGTGGCCAGCCCAGCCGCGCCGCGATCAATGCAAAGGTGGACGGTCCGGGATGCGCAACCCATTCGCCTGGTTTGAGATGCCTTGTCACCGATGTGCCCGCGCCGAACCAGAACGGATCGCCCGAAGCGACCATCACCACCCTCCGCCCCCTGAGCGCCAGCAGCAGCGGGATGCCATCGGCAAAGGGCACCGGCCATTCGATGACCTCGGCCCTGAGGTCCGGCAAAAGCGACAGGTGCCTTTTGGCGCCCATGACCACCTCTGCCGCTTCCAGCGCGGCGCGGCTTGCGGGCGGCAGGCCATCCGGGCCATCCTCGCCCAGACCGACGATCGTCAGCCAAGGTGTCGGACGAAGGAAAGGCTCAGCCATGCGCAACATCCTGATCCTGGGCGGCACGACCGAGGCCACGGCCCTGGCCCAGGCTCTGGCCCAGCGGGGTGATACCGCCGTGCTGAGCTATGCCGGCAGGGTTGAAACCCCGCGCGCCCAGCCGGTGCCGGTCAGGACGGGCGGGTTTGGCGGTGTGGCGGGGCTGACGGAATATCTTCGCATCAACAACGTCACGCATCTTGTTGACGCCACTCATCCTTTCGCCGCAACGATGAGCGAGAACGCCGTCGTCGCCGCGCGCGAGGCCGGCGTTCCACTGGCCGCACTGACCCGCCCGGCCTGGCAGCCGGTTCCCGGGGACAATTGGCGGAGTGTTCCCGATATTCCATCGGCTGTTCAAGCGGTTGCGGGCGATTCCCAACGCGTGTTCCTCGCGCTCGGCCGGATGCACCTGGCGGAGTTCGCAGCACAGCCACAGCACCATTATGTGCTGCGCCTGGTCGACCCGCCGCTGGGTCGTCTGCCCCTGCCGCAGACAACGGTCATCGTCTCGCGCGGTCCTTTCAGGGTTGCGGACGACACCTACTTGATGCGCGAGCATCGCATCGAACTTGTGGTCTGCAAGAACGCCGGAGGTGACGGGGCATCTGCCAAGCTGGCGGCGGCGCGCGGGCTGGGTATTCCGGTCCTGATGATCGACCGGCCCGTTCTGCCGCCGAGGCGAGAGATGCACGAGGTGGCCGAGGTTCTGCGCTGGCTCGATCATTCCGCGAACCTTGGGGTGTAGACAATCGGGGCGAGGCCCGGTCGCTCGATGATCCGGGTGCGGCTCGAGCCGACGATGACCATTGTGCGCATGTCGGCCATCTCGGGCGTGGTCTCGGGCAGGGGCACCACGCGGATCGTCTCGTCGGGCAGAGAGACGTTGCGGGCAAAGATCACCGGACGGGAATCGCCACAGGCGTCTTTCAGAACTTCAAGAGTGCGCTCGAACCCCTTGGGGCGGCTGGCAGACCGCGGATTGTAGAAGGCCATGGCGAAATCCGCCTCGGCGGCCAGGCGCAGGCGGCGCTCGATGACTTCCCAGGGCTTGAGATTATCGCTCAGGTTGATCGCGCAGAAGTCATGCCCCAGTGGCGCACCCGCCCGGGCCGAGGCGGCGAGCATTGCGGTGATCCCGGGCAGCACGCGGATGTCGATACGCCGCCAGGCGTCCGGACCCGCCTCAAGGGCCTCGAACAACGCCGAGGCCATGGCGAAGACCCCCGGATCGCCGGATGAGACCACGACCACGCGTTTCCCCTCGGCCGCCAGGGTCAGTGCATGGCTGGCGCGGTCGACCTCCACCCGGTTGTCGGATGGGTGCAACGTCAGGCCGGGGCGCGGGGCCACGCGGGCGACGTAGGGGATATAGCCTACCACATCCGTTGCCTCGGTCAGCGTTGCAGTAACCTCGGGTGTCACCAACGCCTGGTCACCGGGGCCAAGGCCCGCGACAGCGACCCAGCCGGTCATGGCCGGCGCCCATGACCGTGGACGATCACGATGGAAAAATAAGGGGTTACACCCTCGGTCTCAACCAGTCTGGTAACGCGCTGCCCCGGCATGGTGGCGTATTCCACGATCCAGGCTTGCGCCAGTTTTCCGGCACGCTCCAGCGCCCGGCGGACCTTGTCGATGTTGCGACCGATCTTCATCACCACCAGCGCATCGGTATCGGCCATCCGCCGGGCGAGGTCATCTTCCGGCAGCGTCGCCATCAACACCGTCAGGACGTCGTCACCCCAGGTGATGGGCTGGCCCGTCGCCGTCCAGGCCCCCGACATGCCCGTTATGGCCGGCACCACCTGCACGGGATGCGTGAGGCTAAGCCGCGTATAGAGATGCATGAACGAGCCATAGAAGAAGGGGTCGCCCTCACACAGAACCACCACATCCTCGCCCTTTTCGGACAGGGCCGCCAATTGCGCGGCGCAATCGGCGTAGAAGGACGAGAGGATTTCGTTATAGGCAGGGTCATCCAGCGCGATCTCGGTCGTAACCGGGTATTCCATTGGAAATTCAATTGCTTCCGGGCTGATCATGCCGTCGACGATACGTCTGGCCTGACCCGGGCGGCCTGCCTTGCGGAAATAGGCCACATGGCGGGCGCCACGCAGCAGCCGGTCGGCGCGGACGCTCATAAGGTCCGGCTCGCCGGGGCCGAGGCCCAGACCCCAGATCGTGCCCCGATTTGAACCGGCGGCGGTCATTCCTTGCGGCTCGCGATCGCGTTCACGGCGGCGACGGTGATGGCCGAGCCGCCGAGCCGGCCTTCCACGATCAGGCTGGGGACCGGCTGTTCGGCCCAGAGCGCGTCTTTGGATTCTGCCGCGCCCACAAAGCCTACGGGGCAGCCGATGATGGCCGCCGGGCGGGGGCAGGCAGGGTCTTCCAGCATGTTCAACAGGTGGAAAAGCGCAGTCGGTGCATTGCCGATGGTCACGACTGCCCCGGCCAGATGCGGGCGCCAAAGCTCCAGCGCCGCAGCAGACCGGGTGTTCGCCATACGCTTCGCAAGCTCGGGCACCGACGGGTCCTGCAGGGTGCAGATCACCTGGTTGTTCGCCGGCAGGCGCGGACGGGTGACGCCTTCACTGACCATCCGGGCATCACACAGGATCGGCGCGCCAGCTTCCAGCGCCGCCCGCGCGGCAGCCACGAAGCCGGGCGAGATCTTCACGAACCGCTCCAGCCCGACCATCCCGGCGGCATGGATCATGCGGACCACGACCTGTTCCTCGTCAGCATCGAAGCGGACAAGGTCAGCCTCGGCCCGGATCATGGCGAAGGACTGGCGATAGATCGCGGCGCCGTCGGTTTCATAGGTATGCATCAGGCGGTTCCCAAGGTCCGGGGCAGGGTTTCGGGCAAAAGACCCGAGGCGACCGGGGCATCCCATGCCGCGCCGTTTCTGACAAGGTCGAATGCGCCCCCCCGTCCGACAAGCGCGACATCCGCCGCCGCGGCATGGGCGCAGCCCTTGGCGCAGCCCGAGACATGGAGCGTGCCACGGGCCAGCGGCGCAAGCCTGCGGGCGAGGCTGCGGGTCTCGACGGTGGAGGAGGGGCAATAGGGTGCCCCCGGACAGGCCTCTATCCGCCGCAGCGGGTCAGCAGGGTCGGTGATGAAGTCGGCGGCCTCTGCGGGCTGGACGGCTTCAAGGATGAGCAACCGGTTCGGGCTGACGCGCAGGGCGGTGGCCTGGGTTGCGGAAAGGAGGCGGGCGAGGGCGGCAGCCTCGATCTGGCCGAAGGCAACGCCGTAGGCCGGGCCAAGGATGGTCGGGCCCGGTTCCGGCAAAGGCACGGGGGCTGCGGGGGCAGTGCCGGTGAATTCGGTCGGAAGCGGAGTGGCGTCCAGATGCCGCGCCATACGGCCAGCCGCCGCGCCGCCGGTCTCGCTGAACCATCGGGCGAGGGCGATGAGGCGGTCGATGGCCTGGTGCTCCGCAACCTCCCGTCCCGTCGGCGCGCCATCGGCACGCAGGAGGAGACGGCCGTTCCCGGCACGCTCCAGCCGGAAGTCGGCGGAATGCTGCGTCAGGGCCGGAGCCGGCCCGGTATCGACGGCGATGCCCATCTTCGCGGGAAGGTCGGGCAGGTCGGCGAGCCGTGCAAGCAGGGCGCGGGACAGTCTCTCGGTCAGATCGCCTTCGGCCCACAAGGGGACGACAAGCAGGTTCCGCCTGCCCTCCAGCCCCGGGTCGGCGTCAAGAAGCCTCAACGCATCCAGATCGGCGATCAGGGTGTCAAGGCTATCGGCCCGGACGCCGCGCAGTTGCAGGTTCGCGCGGCTGGTCAGGTCGATGATGCCCGAGCCATGCCGCTGGGCGGCGTTGCATAGGCCGATGGCCTGTTCCACCGTCAACCGCGCCAGCATGGGGCGCACGCGCACGATCAGCCCGTCTCCCGACTGCATCGGACGGTAGGCCCCGGGGCACCAGCCCTTGACCTGGGGGCGCGGCCTCATGCCAGACGCTCCAGGCTGGCGAGGATGGAGTTCCGCCGCGTGCGCCAGAGGCCCGCCGCGTGCAGGGCGGCAAAGCGCGCCTCCATCGCGGCCAACGCGCCGGGGTTCTCGCGCAGCAGGAAATCGCGCACCTCGGGGTCGCCCAGGGTGGCATCGTGGTAGAGGTCGAAAAGATGCGGCTCTACCGCGCCCGCCAGATGGGCGAAGGCCGCCATGTGGTCAAGCGTCGCCGAGATTTCCGCCCCGCCGCGGAAGCCATGGCGCATCATGCCGCGCAGCCAGTCGGGGTGGGTGGCCCGGGCGCGGGTCACGCGGGCGATCTCTTCCCTGAGGCTGCGGGCGCGCGGAGTGTCGGGGTTGGTCGCATCCAGATGCCACAGCGCCGCCTTGCCGCCGGTGACCGCCTGGGCCGCGGCAAAGCCGGCCTCATGGGCGGCATAGTCCACGGCAAGCAGCAGGTCGGTCTCGGGCAGATCCTGCAGATGGACAAAGGCATCGGCCCCGGCGATGCGGGCGGTCAGCCCCTCGCGGTCACGGATGGGTTCGGCACCATCGAGCGCCCATTGGCTGGCCATGAGCCAGGCCTCTCCGGCGGCGCGGCGGCCATCATCGGTATAGTCCTCGACCGCCTCGCCCATGCCAAGGCCGTTGCTGCCCGGGGCCGGTCCATAGACGCGTGCCTGCGCCGCCCGGCCCGCGAAGGGGTTCCAGTCCGCCGCCTCGTCGCGCCCGGCGAGCGCCGAGATGGCTTGGCCGAACAGCGTGGAAAGCGTGGGGAACACGTCTCGGAACAGGCCTGAGACGCGCAGCGTCACATCCAGCCTTGGCCGGTCGAGCAGGGCGAGCGGCAGGATCTCCACCCCCGAAACCCGGTCGGAGCCTTCGTCCCACACCGGTTTCGCCCCCAGCAGGTGCAGCGCCATGGCGAACTCTTCGCCCGCCGTGCGCATCGTGGCCGATCCCCAGAGGTCGACCACCAGCCCCTTGGGGTAATCGCCATGGTCCTGAAGATGCCGGCGGACCAGTTCCTCGGCCAGTTTGACGCCCTGGGCATAGGCCGCGCGGGACGGTACCGCACGCGGGTCGGTGGTATAGAGGTTGCGCCCCGTGGGCAGCACATCCGACCGCCCCCGATAGGGCGAGCCAGAGGGGCCGGGGGCGATGCGGCGGCCCCGCAGCGCGTCAAGGAGCGCCAGCCGTTCCGCCTTGGCCGAGGCGACGCCTCCCGGCTCGCCCGGGGCGGAGCGACCGAAGACATGCAGCCCCTCGCCGAACTGGCTTTCCTTGACGTCACAGACGAAGCGGTCGATCCGCGTGATCGCCTCGGCGGCCGACATTTCGGGCGTCAGGCCCAGATCGGCCTCGACGCCGGCCGCCTGCGCCTCGTCCCGGATCGCGCGTTGCAGCCTGTCGCGCCGTGCCGGATCGAGGCCGTCGGCATTGGAGAACTCATCCAGCAGCCCCTCGAGGCGGCGCAGCTTTTCGGACGTGCCGCCGGCCTTGAGAGGCGGCGGCACATGGCCGATCGTCACCGCCCCGATCCGCCGTTTGGCCTGCGCGGCCTCGCCGGGGTCGTTGACGATGAAGGGATAGATCACCGGCAGATCGCCGGTCAGCGCCTCGGGCCAACAGGCACCGGACAGCGCGACCGACTTCCCCGGCAACCATTCCAGCGTGCCATGCGCCCCGACATGGACAAGGGCATGCATGCGCTCGGCCCGCCGCAGCCAAAGGTAGAAGGCCACATAGGCGTGCCGGGGCGTGCGCGACAGGTCGTGGTACTCCGCCTCCCGCAGCCTGGGCGTTCCCCGCTCGGGTTGCAGTGCGACCAAGACCTTGCCGCGCCGGAGCGCCGCAAAACGGAAGGCGCCGTCCCGCACGGCGGGGTCATCCTCGGGCGCACCCCAGGCGGCTGTCAGGTCGGCGCGCAGGCTTTCCGGCAGCCGGGCCAACGCGGCCGCGTAATCGGCGACTGGCCAGGCCAGTGTCTCGCTCAAGAGCGCTTCGGCCAGCGGCCCCGCCGGGGCGCCAAGGTCGGCCAGCATCGCCTCGGCCGAGGCCAGGGCATCCAGCCCCACGGCATGGGCCATCTGATGCGCCTTGCCGGGATAGGTGGACAGGATCAGCGCCACCCGCCGCTCATGCTCTGCCACAGTTGCCAGGCGCACCCAGCCGGCAACGCGGTCGGCGATCGCCTCGATCCGGTCTGCCTCGGCCTGATGGGCAAAGCGCGCGAATTCAAGCGACGGATCGCGCGCGCCCGGTTCCTTGAACGAGGCGACGCCGGCGAACAGCCGTCCGTCGACCTCGGGCAGCACGACATGCATTGCCAGGTCCGCCGGCGAGAGACCGCGCGGCGACCCGTCCCAGGCCTTGCGGGTCGCGGTCGAGAGCGCGATCTGGAACACCGGCACCCCCGCGGCATCGAGCGGGCTTGCCCCATCCTCGCCCCGACCCGAGAACGAGGTGGCGTTGACAATGGCCGCGGGCTCCAGCGCGGCCGTCCAGCGGGCGAGCCAGCCCTTCGCCCCCGGTGCCTTGAGCGACGGTGCAAAGAGCCCCACAGGGTCGAACCCGCGGGCCCGGAGGGCGGCGAACAGCGCCTCTATGGGCGCCAGGTCATGCGCCGCGACCCAGGCGCGGTAGAAGGTGACCAGGACACGTGGCCGCGCGGCCGCCAGCATCTGCGCCGCCGGGCAGGCCACGCCGGCCTCGGGTGTCCAACCGCCGACCAACGGCAAGACCTTGGCTCCGCGCACCGGTCCGGCATAAAGCCCTGCTGCCAGCGCCATCTGCGCCAGGGCCGCCTGCGCCGCCACCGCGCCGCCCTCGTCACAAAGATGCGCGAGCCGCTTCAGTGTCGAGCCCGGCAGGGTCGAGACCGCGTCAAGCCGCGGATCGGGCCGACCGTCTGCGGGCAGAACCGCCAGCGCGATGCCGCGCTCGCGCGCCAGCGCCTCGACCTGCTGCAGCCCGTAGGCCCAGTAGGGCACGCCCCCGATCAGACGGATCAGGATCCCCTTTGCCCCCGCCAGCGTCTGCTCGACATAGGTGTCTACCGACAGCGGATGCTTCAGCGCGGCGAGGTTCGCCAGCCGCAGCGAGGGCAGCGCCCCCTGCGCTCGATGCCACGCCGCCGCGAAGGCGCCCAGGTCGCTGTCCGAGAAGGACAGCACCACCAGATCGGCGGGCGACTGCCGCAGATCGGTGGGAACCGCAGCCTCGTCCAGCCCATGGGTTTCGCGGAAGATGACGTGCATCGCGCCGACTTACCCCAAAAGCACCGCGCGGATCGCGGCCTCGTCGATATCGTCATGCTCGGCGATGACGACGAGCCGCCCGGCCCGGGCTTCCTGCGCGCCCCAGGGCCGGTCGTACTGCGTGCGCACCCGAGCGCCCACCGCCTGCAGCAGCAGCCGCATCGGCTTGCCCGCCACGGCGGCATAGCCCTTGACGCGCAGGATGTTCAGCTCGCGCGCCAGCCGCTCGACCCGGGCTGCCAGTGCCGCCGGATCGGCCTGTTCGGGGATGTCGATCACGACCGAGTCGAAATCCTCGTGATCATGGTCCTCCATTCCGTCATGATGCGACGGGCGGGCGGCCAGATCGTCCTCGGCCGCGGCCCCAAGACCCAGGATCACCCGCGGGTCGACCACGCCCTCGGCCACCTCGACCATGGGCAGCGGCCGAGGCGCCTCGGCAGCGATCACCGCGCGGGCGGTGGCAAGGCCCGCGGCCCCGGCCAGATCGGGCTTCGTCAGCAACACGATGTCGGCACAGGCAATCTGATCCTCGAAGACTTCCGAAAGCGGCGTCTCATGGTCAATGGAGTCGTCTGCCTGCCGCTGGGCATCCACCCGCTCGATATCCGGCGCAAAGCGGCCCGCCGCCACCGCCTCGGCATCGGCAACGGCAATCACCCCATCCACCGTGATGCGCGACCGGATCGCCGGCCAGTCGAAGGCCTTCAGAAGCGGCTTCGGCAGGGCAAGCCCCGAGGTCTCGATCAGGATGTGATCGGGGCGCGGGGTCAGCGCCATCAGGGCCTCGATCGTGGGAATGAAGTCATCGGCCACCGTGCAGCAGATGCAGCCGTTGGCCAGTTCCACGATGTTCTCCTCGGGGCAGTCCGGCAGGGCGCAACTCTTCAGGATCTCCCCATCCACCCCAACATCGCCGAACTCGTTCACCACAACGGCCAGACGCTTGCCCTGCGGGTTCTGCAGCAAGTGCCGCACCAGCGTGGTCTTCCCGGCCCCCAGAAACCCGGTGATGACGGTTACGGGGATCTTCACGAGGTCGGTCATTCGGTCTCTCCATCAGCAGCATCGAGCGGCGGAATGCGTGCGATGCAATGTTTGCGAAAATGTTCCGGCCGCTCGCGCCAGGGCACAAGGCCATCGGCTGCCGCGGCATAGCGGGCGGCGCCATCGAGCAGCGCCGTCAGATGCTGATCGGGGTCGATATCGCCATAGACATAGCTCCAGCGGCCCGGGCCCCGGAGCGCGATCGAACAGCCGCGCTCGCAATTGGACAGGCATTCGACACCCCGCAACCTGACACCGGCGGGCAGCAAGCCCTCGGCGAGCCGGGCATGCAGCTCGGCCCCCGGGCGCCGGGCGCCGTCTGAGGATGCGCCCTTCACGCGGCAAGTCAGGCAGACCAGCAACTCGACCGGCCCGGTCTGCGGGAGGCTGTCCTTCATGCCAGTCTCTTCTGTCCAGGTCTCTTTTGCCCAAATATCCCGGGGGGCTTCGCGCCAGGGGCGCGAAGGGGGGCAGCGCCCCCGGCCCGGGCGATCCCGGATGACGACGAAAGATCGGGGCACAGGCGCATCGCGGTCCTTCATGGCGGGGACGGGCGGGGCGGCGCGGGGCCGGACCGTCACCGGGGCACCCCGCCCGGTTGGTGTTTCATCGTGCTGGCAGGTCTCCCGGCTTGCGGATGTCAGGTTTCCCTGTCGGTCGCCCGGCCTTCCCGGCAGGATGCCAGTGGCGGTGGGCGACCTCTCCGGTCACGGTCGCGGGGGCGGCTGCGCTTCGGTCCGGCCAAGTGCGGCCCGGGCCTAGTGCATTCCCTTTTCACCTGTCATAGACAGGAACCAACGTCCAAGCCCTGCGCCATCTGCCGCGCCCTGTCAAGCAGCCCCTTGAACTCCTCCCCCAGACAGAAGACCCCTCCACCATGTCCCAGCCCACACCCGAGGAAGCGGCCCGCCACCGCGAGAAGAAGGCCCGCATCAAGGAGGCCCGCGACCAGATGATGGCCGACAAGACCGGCGAGAAGGGTCTGGTCATCGTCCATACCGGACCCGGCAAGGGCAAGAGCTCGGCCGGCTTCGGCATGATCCTGCGTTGCATCGCCCATGGCATGCCCTGCGCGGTCGTGCAGTTCATCAAGGGCGGCTGGTCGACGGGCGAGCGCACGCTGCTCGAGACGCAATTCAGCGACCGGTGCCGTTTCATCGTCGCGGGCGAGGGCTTCACCTGGGAGACCCAGGATCTCGAGCGGGACCGCGCGATGGCCGCCGCCGGGTGGGAAACGGCCAAGGCACTGATCCGCGACCCCGACATCCGCTTCGTGCTGCTCGACGAGATCAACATCGCCCTGCGCTACGACTATCTCGATATCGCCGAGGTTGTGGCCTTCCTTCGCGACGAGAAACCCCCGATGACCCATGTCTGCCTGACGGGGCGCAACGCCAAGCCCGAGCTGATCGAGATGGCCGACCTCGTGACCGAGATGACGCAGGTCAAGCATCCGTTCCGGGCAGGGATCAAGGCACAGGCGGGGGTGGAGTTCTAGGCCGTGGCGCGGGCGCTGATGATCCAGGGGGCCGGCTCGAATGTCGGCAAGTCGCTCCTCGTGGCAGGGCTGGCGCGCGCCTTCACGCGGCGCGGGCTTACGGTGCGGCCCTTCAAGCCGCAGAACATGTCGAACAATGCCGCCGTAACTGCCGATGGCGGCGAGATCGGCCGTGCCCAGGCCTTGCAGGCGCTGGCCTGCGGGGTCGAGCCGCATACCGACATGAACCCGGTCCTGCTCAAGCCCGAATCCGAGACAGGCTCGCAGATCGTGGTTCAGGGGCGGCGCTGGGGTAGCGCCCGGGCGGCGGACTATGCCGCGGTCAAGCCGCAGCTGATGGCGCCGGTGCTGGAGAGCTTTCGGCGGCTGGCTGGTGGCGCCGATCTCGTGCTTGTCGAAGGTGCGGGCAGCCCGGCGGAGGTGAACCTGCGCGCGGGCGATATCGCGAACATGGGTTTTGCCCGTGCGGCGGGCGTACCGGTTGTGCTGGTGGGCGACATCGACAGGGGTGGGGTGATTGCCCAGATCGTCGGGACCCAGGCGGTCCTCGACCCCGAGGATGCCGAGATGATCCGCGGCTTCCTGATCAACAAGTTCCGCGGTGACCCGCGGCTGTTCGACAAGGGCTATGACCTGATCGCCGCGCGCACCGGTTGGCAGGGCCTTGGCGTGCTGCCCTGGTTTGAGGGCGCGCACCGCCTGCCTGCCGAAGACGCGCTCGATATCGCCGGGGCCGAGCGGCCGGGCGGGCTGCGCGTGGTCTGCCTGCAGTTTCCTCGCATCGCCAATTTCGATGACCTTGACCCGCTGAAGCTGGAGCCTGGCCTGTCGCTGCGCATGCTGCGGGCGGGCGAGGCGCTTCCGGGCGATACCGATCTTGTCATTCTGCCGGGGTCGAAGAGTACAGTGGCGGATCTTGCCTTCCTGCGCGCCCAGGGCTGGGATCTGGACCTTGCCGCGCATTTGCGGCGGGGCGGGCGGGTGCTGGGGCTGTGCGGCGGCTATCAGATGCTGGGGCGCAGCATCGCCGACCCTGGCGGGATCGAGGGGCAGGCGGGCGCGGTTCCGGGCCTTGGCCTGCTCGATATCGAAACGGTCATGTCACCCGACAAGCGGCTGACCCGCGTGACCGGCCAGCATCTGGCCAGCGGTGCCGCGCTCAGCGGATATGAGATTCATCTTGGCCGCAGCGAGGGGCCAGACCGCGCACGACCCTTCGCCCTGATCGATGGCCAGCCCGAGGGCGCGATTTCAGCCGATGGCCAGGTGACGGGCACCTATCTGCACGGCGTCTTTGCCGAAGACGGATTCCGCGCGGCCTGGCTCGCGGCGCTGGGCGCACGCGTCTCGGGGCGCGCCCATGCGGCAGAGGTCGAGGCGACGCTGGACGACCTTGCGCGGCATCTGGAGCGCCACGCGGATATCGAGGCGATCCTGGCGCTCAGCGCGGCGGTCTGACCGAACTGCGCTCGCCTTCCCGGCGGGACGCGGGGCGGGTGGGCACCACGCGGTTGCGCCGGAAAGTGGCGACATGGGGAGCCTCGTGATGCGCGTGGACGGGCAGCGCCGGCTGCGCTGCCAGCGGCGGTGCGGAGGTCGCGACAGGGGCGGTCAGATGGTCGATCGACTTGCGTGGTTCGGGCGGGGCGGTCGCCTCGGAAATCGAGCCGATCATGGCCCCGGCCACGGCCACCAGGAGAGAGGCGGCGGACCAGGTGAGCAGCCAGTCGCGGCCGGCGCTGCCCGACTCGGTCATCATGGCCACGGCCATTGCCACGGCCAGTCCGGTCGCCCCGATCGTGAAAATCAGGAAGCCGAGCCCTTCACCGGCCCGGGACAGCGATTTCTTCGTCATGGTCGCACCTTTCTCATGCAAGCTGGCGACCCCCTTTGAACTGGTTACCAGGCCGTTGTGCAGGAACGGTTTGACAATTTTAGGGCGAGTATCGCGCCGTCATGTGGCGATTTGGGTTGTAAGGCCAGGGCTTGCGCGGTCGCAGTTGCACTTGCACTGCCGCCCCGAAACGGGCTAAGCGGGCGCCGGGGGCGGTTAGCTCAGTTGGTAGAGCGTCTCGTTTACACCGAGAATGTCGGGGGTTCGAGTCCCTCACCGCCCACCATTTCCCTCGCTTTGCGAAACCTCGGTGTCAGGGCCTTGGCCTCCCGGGACAGCCGGTCCGACGAGTTACCCGGCCACCGCCACGGCGACGGCGCCGAAGTGCAGGGCGGCGGCGATGGCGACGCAGAGGTGCCAGAGTGCGTTGTGAAACTGCAGGCTGTGCCACTTGTAGAAGGCGAGACCCGCGACATAGGTCACCCCTCCCAGCCCCACCAGGATCAGGCTGGCCGTCGGCAGCGCCGTCCAGGCCGGGTGGATCGCCGCCAGCCCGACGGCCCCGAGCGCCACATAGGCGACGACCGACAGACCGTCAAAGCGCCCCGGCAGGCCAATCTTGACGATCGCGCCCAGGATCGCGCCGATCCAGACGACACCCAGCAGCGCGAGGATCCAGACCCGGCTGTCGAAATGGATCACGAGTGCGGTGTAAGTGCCTGCGATCATGACATAGATCGCCGAATGGTCGAAGCGGCGCAGCACCCATTTGATGGGCGACGGCGGAACCATGTTATAGGCCAGCGAAAAGCCGAACATCAGGAAGTAGCCTGCGGCATAGACGGCCAGCGCCGAGAACAGGCCGATCTCCTGCCGCCAGAGCACCTGCGCAAGCAGCACCGAAAAGGCGATCAGCCCCGCAACGAGCGCGACGGCATGCACGATCCCGTCGGCCAGGATCTCGGGTGCCGTAAAGGGGCGTTTGTGCAGGCGGGGGTGGTTTTCGGGCAGGGTCATGACGGCAGCCTTGGTTCGGGCGGGCAGGCCAAGAGTGACCGCTTCCTCCGCGCTGCGACAGAAGGACGTTGCGTAACGTCGCCGTCCGGCGCCCTGCCTAGCCCCAATCGAGCACGATCTTGCCGCTGCGGCCCGAGCGCATGGTCTCGAACCCCTCGCGGAAGTCCTCGACACGCATGCGGTGGGTGATCACCGGGCGGATATCGAGGCCGTTTTCCAGCATGGCGATCATCTTGTACCAGGTCTCGAAGATCTCTCGGCCATACACGCCCTTGATGGTGATGGCCTTGAAGACGATGCGGCTCCAGTCCACCGGGCTTTTTCCCGGAGGTATGCCCAGAAGCGCGATGCGTCCGCCCATCACCAGCGCCTCGACCATCTGGTCGAGGGCCGCCTGGTTGCCCGACATCTCCATCCCGATGTCGAAGCCCTGCACCATGTTGAGCCGCGCCATGACCGACTTGAGGTCCTCTTCCGCGACGTTGACCGGCACGACATCGGCTACGGTCGCGGCCAGTGCAAGGCGGTCCGGGTTCACGTCGGTGATGACGACATGCCGGGCGCCCACATGGCGGGCGACGGCGGCGGCCATGATGCCGATGGGGCCGGCTCCTGTGACCAGCACATCCTCTCCGATCAGGTCGAAGCTGAGCGCGGTGTGGACGGCATTGCCGAGCGGGTCGAGGATTGCCCCGATTTCGTCATCGATGGCATCGGGCAGGGGCACGACGTTGAAGGCCGGCAGGCGCAGGTATTGCGCGAAGGCGCCAGGTTCGTTCACGCCGACGCCGCGTGTTTCGGGGTCGAGGTGGAACTTGCCCGAGCGGCTTTGGCGCGAGTGCTTGCCGATCAGGTGCCCTTCGCCCGAGCAGCGCTGGCCGATCCTGAGATCGGTCACGTTGCGGCCGAGCTCCACGATTTCGCCCGCGAACTCATGGCCGGTGATCAGGCCCAGCGGCACGGTGCGCTCGGCCCAGGAGTCCCAGTTCCAGATATGGATGTCGGTGCCGCAGATGCCCGTCTTGCGGATGCGGATCAGCACATCATCCGGCCCGATCTCGGGAACGGGGCGGCTTTCCATCCAGAGGCCCGGTTCAGGTCTGGCCTTGACCAGCGCCTTCATCATGTTCGTCATGGGGTTGCCTCCTGCTGTACGAAGAGCGAAATCCAGCTTATCCCGGCTGCCGCCAATCTGGCTTCTGACGCGGGGGCGGCATCGCGGGTGGCCTTGGGCGCGCGGACCGAGGTCCTCTTACGAAGGAAATTGGCCGGTCCGGCGGCAGTCGCGGCATCACCGCAGGCAACGAACCACGCGCTGTTCTGGCCACGGCCTGGCCCCACACCCATCACCTGGGCAGGCCGGTCTGGCGGCAGATCGACAAGGCCTTGAATCTGCGCATCGGCCGACATCGCCTCATTCGGCGCCGAAAATCTCGAGGCAAGCGCCGCGTAAACCGTCAGCGCTGCATCCCTGGTCATGCCAGCACACCTGTGGCCTTGCCCGCGGCCCGGAAGGCGTCGAGCGCGAAATCCAGGTCATCGCGCGTCAGCCGCGCGTTCATCTGGGTGCGTATCCGGGCCTGTCCCTTGGGCACCACGGGGAAGAAGAAACCCGAGACATGGACACCACGGGAAAACAGGTCGCGTGCCATGGCCTGGGCAAGCGGTGCTTCGCCCAGCATGACCGGAATGATCGGATGTTCGCCCGGCAGCAGCCGGAAGCCTGCGTCGGTCAGTCCTGCACGCCAATAGGCGGCATTGGCGAAAAGCTGGGCGCGCAGGTCATCGGCTGCTTCCACGATATCAAGGGCGGCCAGCGCCGCACCGACGACGGCCGGGGGCAGCGCGTTCGAAAAGAGGTAGGGCCGTGCCCGCTGGCGCAAGAGGTCGATCGCGGCCTGCGGCCCGGCGATGTAGCCCCCCAGCGCGCCGCCAAGCGCCTTGCCAAGCGTGCCAGTCAGCAGATCGACCTTTACCCCGGCATGGGCCGGCGTGCCGCGGCCCTGCGGCCCCATGAAGCCCGTGGCATGGCAATCATCGACCATGACCAGCGCGCCGAATCTGTCGGACAGCGCCCGAATCTCGCCCAGCCGGGCAAGATAGCCGTCCATCGAGAAGACGCCATCGGTTGCCACCAAGATGAAGCGGGCGCCATCGGCGCGGGCCTGGGTCAGCTGCGCCTCCAGATCGGCCATGTCGGAATTGGCGTAGCGATAGCGCCGCGCCTTGCACAGACGGATCCCGTCGATGATCGAGGCATGGTTCAGCGCATCGGAGATCACCGCGTCTTCAGGGCCCAGCAGGGGTTCGAAGAGCCCGCCATTGGCATCGAAGCAGGCGGCAAACAGAATCGAGTCCTCCATGCCCAGAAAGCCCGCGATCCGCTCTTCCAGCTGACGGTGCAAATCCTGCGTGCCGCAGATGAAGCGGACGGAGGCCATGCCATAGCCGTGGTCCTCCATCGCCTTGCGCGCTGCGGCAATCAGGTCGGGGTGGTCGGCCAGGCCAAGGTAATTGTTCGCGCAGAGGTTCAGCACGGGCCGCTCGGCCCCGTCGATGCGCACCCAGGTGCCCTGCGGCGATGTGATTTCGCGTTCGCGCTTCAAGAGGCCGTCCGCCTCTATCTGGGCCAGGGTATCGGTCAAATGGGCTAGAAATCCCGTCCGGTCCACCATCCAACACTCCCATAGCGCCACATGTTCCGCCCGCCACGTTTAGTGGGCGGCTGGATGCCATTCTACCATACACGACCCGGTTCAGTCGCTGGTGGACAAGTTCCCGCAGAAATCGTCACCGTGGCCCGCCGGGGATGGATTGTTCCAGCCAGGTAACGGTGCCCGTCTGCAATCCCGAGATGTCGGAAAGCAGATAAAGTGTCAGCGTTGCCACCTCTTCCATGGTCAAGAGACGGCCGAGCGGCATGCGGGCCGCGGCTGCGTCGGCCCAGCCTGCGCCGTTCCCGAGGATTTCGGCCTGCATCCGCTGCTCGCCCGGGGTGGCGACCCAGCCCATGTCGATGCCATTCACCCGGATGCGGTCGGCCAGATGGGTGTTCGCCGCGTTCCGGGTGAGGGTCGAGAGCGCGCTCTTGCTGGCCGAATACATCGCAAGTTCGGGCGCGCCGCAGATCGCATTGACCGACTGGATGTTGACGATGCTGCCGGGCCGTCCTTCGGCCTTCAGATGCCGGATCAGCCCCTGCATCAGCAGGAAGGGCGCGCGGGCGTTCACGGCAAACAGCTCTTCCCAATCCTCGACCCTGCCATCAAGGAAGGAGCCGCGGGTGGTCAGCCCCGCAGCATTGACCAACCCGTCCATGCCGCCCATCGCTGCCAGGGCGGCGTCAAACAGCGCGGGCGGGGCTTCAACGCGGGTCAGGTCGGCCGCGATGTAGGTCACGCGCGGGCCAAGGGTGGCGGCCAGGGCCTCGCCATGTTCCCGGTTCCGCCCGGTGATGACGACAGCGGCCGCCCCGCAATCCAGCGCCATGCGGGCAATCGTTTCGCCGAGACCTTGAGTCGAGCCCGTCACCAGAATGCGCTTGCCGTCGAGCGAAATTCGCATGGTCTGCCCCCCTTCCTTCGTCCTCCGACCACAGTGATGGCAGCAGAGCACGCCGGGCGAAAGACGGAATCGCGGGCAGGCGGGCAAAGCAAATTCGCACAGAACATGCGTCGGAATGGGGAATTTGTGCGCCACGCGAAAGTGCTATCTTGGGTGGCAGATCATTGGACCGCAGGAGAGACCGCGATGAGCTGGAACCCCGCCCTTGACCCCGACATTCCCACCGGCGACGCCGTCGACGCGATCGAGGCGGTGATCGTGCCCCGCGCGCGCGATCTGGGCGGCTTTGAAGTGCGCCGCGCGCTGCCTTCGGCCAAGCGCCAGATGGTCGGACCCTTCATCTTCTTCGACCAGATGGGACCGGCGGAGTTCCTGACGGGGCAGGGCATCGACGTGCGCCCGCACCCCCATATCGGGTTGGCCACCGTGACCTACCTGCTCAAGGGCCGCATTCATCATCGCGACAGCCTGGGCACCGACCAGTGGATCGAGCCGGGGGCGGTGAACTGGATGGTGGCAGGCCAGGGCATCACCCATTCCGAGCGCACGGATGGCGACGCTCGGGCAAAGCCGCACAGCCTGTTCGGTCTTCAGACCTGGGTCGCCTTGCCGAAAGACCGCGAGGATGATCCGGCGGCCTTTGTCCATGCCGGGCGCGAGTCGCTGCCCGAACTGGAGGGCGAGGGCAAGCAGGTGCGGTTGATCCTGGGCCATGCCTGGGGCGAACGGGCCCCGGTCAGCGGTGCGTCGGAGACGTTCTATGCCGATGCCATCCTGGCGCCGGGTGCTGCGATTCCGCTGCCCGACGATCATGAAGACAGGGGTGTCTATATCCTGGCGGGCGAGGTCAGCGTGGCCGGGCAGAGTTTTGGCCAGGGGCAGATGCTGGTGTTCCGTCCGGGTGACCGGCTGTCGCTCAGGGCTGGTGCCGAGGGCGCGCGGGTGATGCTCTTGGGCGGGGCGACGATGGACGGGCCGCGGCATATCTGGTGGAACTTCGTCGCCTCGAGCCGCGAGCGGATCGAGGCTGCGAAAGAGGCCTGGCGCGCTGGCGACTGGGCGCATGGCCGTTTTCGCCTGCCGCCCGGTGACGATGCCGAATTCATCCCCGCCCCCGAGCGCTAGGGTACGAGCGCTGGGGCCAGTGCAGCCGCATTGAACCGAGGGCCGTGAAATTCCGCTCGGCCAGCGCTTGACGCCACCGGCGGGGATGCGTAATAGACCCCCCACGCCCGGGCGGTTCCCGGGCAGGTGCCCGCGCGGTGGTAGCTCAGTCGGTTAGAGTACCGGCCTGTCACGCCGGGGGTCGCGGGTTCGAGCCCCGTCCACCGCGCCACCTGCCCGAACCGCCCGGCGTCGTTTTTCCGGGTCACCGGAAACCCATGCGCGGTGGTAGCTCAGTCGGTTAGAGTACCGGCCTGTCACGCCGGGGGTCGCGGGTTCGAGCCCCGTCCACCGCGCCATTTTCCTCAATATGGTGTCCGACGGCGTTTTGCGCTGCCTGTCACAATGTCAGGCGATAGCGCAGGTGCCCATCGCTTGGCACGATGCTGTCGTAAAGCGCGCGGGCACGGGTGTTGCTTTCGTTCGTGTGCCAGTAGAAGCGCCCGCAGCCCTCTTGCCGCGCCTGGGCGATCAAGGCCTCGATCAAGGCCCGGCCAAGGCCCAGGCCGCGCGCGCCCTCGTCGACGAACAGGTCTTCCAGGTAGAAATCGTCCTTGTCTGACCAGCTGGCAAGGTGCCGGTGCCAGACGGCAAAGCCAAGCACCCGGCCATCCACCTCGGCCAGGGTGCAGTTCAAGGCGCTCTCGGTCGCAAGGATGCGCGTCCAGGTGGCGGCGGTGACGGCCTCGGGCAGGGCAACGTTGTAGAAGTCGGTATAGCCCGCCCAGAGCCGCCGCCAGGCGGCCTCATCTCCCTGGGCAGCGGGACGCAGGACCGGCGTCATGCCAGCCTCGCCAGGATGCGGGCCCAGCTGCGGATGCCCTTGTGAAAGCTCTCCACGTCATATTTCTCGTTCGGGGAATGGATGTTGTCGTCATCGCGGCCAAAGCCCACGAGCATGGCATCAAGCCCCAGGATCGTCTTGAAATGCCCCGCGACCGGGATCGAGCCGCCTTCGCCCACGAAGGCCGCTGCGCGGCCCCATTCCTCGGTCAGGGCCTGGCGGGCCGCTTCAAAGGCGGGGTCGCTCACCTCCATCCGGCTCGCGCGGCTGCCCAGGAGCTGGTCGAAGGTGACGCGGCAATCGGCGGGCAGGGCGGCGGCCACATAGTCCTGCAGGCTGCGCAGGATCGCATCGGGATCCTGACCCGAAACAAGGCGGAAGCTGACCTTGGCATGGGCTTCCGACGGCAGCACCGTCTTGAAACCCGCGCCCGTATAGCCGCCCCACATGCCGTTGATCTCGGCCGTCGGGCGCGACCAGATCATTTCGAGCGGAGTTCGGTCGACCTCTCCGGCCGGCACGGACAGGCCGACCTCGCCCAGATAGGCCGCATGGTCAAAGCCCAGGCCCTGCCATTGGGCGCGCAGGCTGTCGGGCAGGTCCTCGACCCCATCGTAGAAGCCCGGCAGGGTGACGCGGCCCTGGTCGTCATGCAACCCCGCCAGCACCCGCGCCATCACCCGCAACGGGTTGATCGCGATGCCACCATAGCTGCCGGAATGCAGGTCGCGGCTGGGGCCGTGGATGGTGAACTCGGCCTTGGCCAGGCCGCGAAGCTGCGTGACGATGGCCGGCGTTCGGTCATCATACATCCCGGTGTCGCAGATCAGCGCCAGGTCGGCGGCAAGTTCCTTCGCGTTCTGCCGCATGAAGGGCACGAGCGAGGGTGATCCGGATTCCTCTTCGCCTTCCAGAAAGATCGTGATGCGGCCGGGCAGGGCGCCATGCACCGCCTTCCAGGCGCGGCAGGCCTCGAGGAAGGTCATGAGCTGACCCTTGTCGTCCGAGGCGCCGCGTGCCCGGATGACCGGGCCCTTGGCCGTCTCTTCGATCGCGGGATCGAAGGGGTCGCGGTGCCACAGCGCCAGGGGATCGACCGGCTGCACGTCGTAATGACCATAGAACAGCACATGCCGCCCCGGCCCCTCGCCACCCCGGGCCAGAACGACAGGATGGCCTGGCGTGGGGCGGGCCGAGGCCTGAAACCCCATGCTGCGCAGATCCTCGACCAGCCACTCCGCCGCCCGGACGCAGTCGTCCGAGAATGCAGGGTCGGTCGAGATCGAGGGGATGGCGAGCAGGGCCGTCAGCCGCCCTATCGCTTGCGGCAGGTCGGCGTCGATCCGGTCGAGGACGGCATCGGGGGACATCGGCGGCTCCTTTCACGAAAGGGTCATCTTCGGCTGCGGCGCGACCCTAGCAGCCATCCCGCCCCTGTCCAGAGCCGCCGCTTTGTCCTAAGAGGGGGACCGACTCGATGATCTTGCGGGAGTTGACGCAATGATGCCTTCGCTGGCCAGGGCCACGCTGCTTGCCACCCTTCTTGCCCCGGCCGCGTCGGGCCTGGCGCTTGCCCAGGCGACCGGCGACGCGGTCGCGCCGATGCTGTTTGATGCCAAGGCAGCCGAGGTCGAACTCATTCCCCAGCCTTTCCTGCCTGCCGATCAGGCTGAACTGCTCAAGCAGGTCGGTGTAATGCAGCCCTATTATGGCGCCATCGCGATTTCGCCGGACGAGGGCATCATGGTCGAGGCGACGGTCGCGGCGGCGGGCCACCATTCGACCGAGGCCGCCGCTGCCGCGGCGACCTCCGCCTGCGACGCCAAGCGCAAGGGCGCAACACCCTGCGCCGTGGTGGCGCTGATCCGGCCGAAGGGCTGGCAGGCCACGGGTTTTCAGCTGTCATCCGGTGCGACCGAGGCTTTTGGGAAGGACTATACCCGGATCCGCCGCGCGAAGGCCTTCGCCATCTCGCCCTCGACCGGGGTCTGGGGCATCGGTAAGGGCAAGGAGGCCGCTGCCGCCGCCATCGAGGACTGCCGCACCAAGCTGAACCCAGCGCCCGCTGACTGTGCCGTCGCCATCGTCGACTGACGGTGGCGCCGCGACCGGTCGGGGCGGCAAATTGCCACTATCGCAACTGCTGAATTTGATCGATATCAAGGGACCGCAAACGCGGACGCACTAGCTGTAGGTCGCAGGCCCGAGGGAATCGCCGGCCAGCCACCTCGCCAAGGAGACGGGAATGAATTATCAGACGGCACTCGAGACGGCGCTCAACCGTCTGCACGAGGAAGGCCGCTATCGCACCTTCATCGACATCGAGCGACGCAAGGGTGCCTTCCCGACGGCCACGTGGCGCAGACCCGACGGGTCGGAAAAGGAAATCACGGTCTGGTGTGGCAACGACTATCTGGGCATGGGCCAGCATCCCGTTGTGCTGAAGGCCATGCACGAGGCGCTGGATGCAACCGGCGCCGGTTCGGGCGGCACACGCAACATCTCGGGGACCACGGTCTATCACAAGCAGCTCGAGGCTGAACTGGCCGATCTGCACCGCAAGGAAGCCGCGCTGGTCTTTACGTCGGCCTACATCGCCAATGACGCAACGCTGTCGACACTGCCTCTGCTGTTCCCCGGGCTCGTGATCGTGTCGGACCAGCTCAACCATGCCTCGATGATCGAAGGCATTCGGCGCAGCGGGGCCGAGAAGCACATATTCCGCCACAACGACGTGGCCCATCTGCGCCAGATCCTCGAGCGGATCGAGAAGGGGCGCCCGATCCTGATCGCCTTCGAGTCGATCTATTCGATGGATGGCGATTTCGGCCCGATCCGTGCGATCTGCGACCTGGCCGAAGAATTCGGCGCACTGACCTATCTGGATGAGGTCCATGCCGTGGGCATGTATGGCCCCCGCGGCGCGGGTGTGGCCGAGCGCGACGGGCTGATGCACCGCATCGACATCATCAACGGCACGCTGGGCAAGGCCTATGGTGTCAGCGGCGGCTACATCGCCGCCAGCGCGACGATGGTGGACGCCATCCGCAGCTATGCGCCGGGGTTCATCTTTACGACGTCGATTCCACCGGCGGTTGCTGCCGGCGCCTCTGCCGCAGTGCGGCATCTGAAGGGCGATCAGGCGTTGCGCGATGCCCAGCAGACCAATGCACGCATCCTGAAGATGCGTCTCAAGGGCCTCGGCCTGCCGATCATCGACCATGGATCGCATATCGTGCCGGTCCATGTGGGCGACCCCGTACATTGCAAGATGATTTCTGACATGCTGTTGGAAAGGTTCGGCATTTACGTCCAGCCCATCAATTTCCCGACCGTGCCACGGGGCACCGAGCGGCTGCGCTTTACCCCGTCGCCCGTGCATGACGCGCCCCGGATCGACGCCCTTGTCAGGGCGATGGACATGCTTTGGGCACATTGTGCGCTGAATCGCGCCGAGGCCTCTGCCTGAGGGGGCTGACGGGTGTATTCGCGCTTGTCCTGTGCTAGCCTTTGGGGAATAGCACTGAGAGGCGAGTCGGTCTGAACGACTCGCAAAAGCGTGGGGCAGCAGGGGCAAGAGGGCGCATGATCGGGCGGAGGTCCAATCCTTCGACGCCAGATGTCGACAAGCCAAAGGGCTTTGACGACTTCGAGGTCCGTCTGGGCGATGTGATGCGGGGCGAGCGGGCAACGCTTGGTCGCTCGCTCCTGGACGTGCAGCGCGAACTCAAGATCAAGGCCACCTATATCGCGGCCATCGAGAATTGCGATGTCTCGGCCTTTGAAAGCCAGGGATTCATCGCGGGCTACATCCGGTCCTACGCGCGCTATCTTGGGCTGGACCCGGAATGGGCTTATGCCAAGTTCTGCGCCGAGGCGGGGTTCACCACGGCCCATGGCATGGCCCCCGCGGCGTCTTCGGCGCGGGCTGCCAAGGCCAGCACGACCCATCCGCGGGCGCAGGGCAGTCTGCGTGACCCCTTCGCCGATCCCAATGCGGTGTTCATTCCCCGGGGCGAAAGCCTGCTGTCGCGGGTTCAGCCCGGGGCCGTCGGTTCGATCCTGGTGCTGGTCTTGTTGATCGGGGCGATCGGTTATGGTGGCTGGTCGGTCCTGCAGGAAGTGCAGCGCGTGCAGCTTGCCCCGGTGGATCAGGCCCCGGTGGTGGTCGCCGAAATCGATCCGCTTGGCAATGTCACCGGCGATGCACCACTCGTGAGGTCGGCGCCCGAGGTGCCCGTGGCTGATGCCGGCCAGGCCTCTGATCCGGTGGTGTCGGCTTCGCAGGGTTATGACCGGCTCTACCGTCCGCAGGCGCTGGATGTGCCGGTGCTCGTATCGCGCGACGGGCCGATCTCGGCCATCGACCCGCGCGGCGACGGAAATCTCGGCTCGGCGGTTGAACAGGCTCTGGCCCAGGCGGGTGTCACGGACGAAGCGGTGGCGGCGGACGGGTCGGTGCAGGTGGTCGAAGCCTCGGCCAATCCGGTTGAACTCTTGGCTGTGCGCCCATCCTGGGTGCGGGTGCAGTCTGCCGATGGCACGGTGCTGTTTGAAAAGGTCCTGGACGCGGGCGAACGCTATGTCGTGCCGCAGATGGAGGAACCTGCGGTTCTGCGGGCAGGCAATTCCGGCTCGGTCTATTTTGCGGTGAATGGCCAGACCTACGGGCCGGCAGCGCCCGGGGCACAGGTGGTCAAGAACGTAGCCCTGTCGCCCGATGCGCTGACCGAAAAGTATCAGTTGGCCGATCTGTCGGGCGACCCTGACCTGGCCGCGATGGTCTCCGTGGCGGAAGCGGCACCTGTTTCCGCCGGACCGGAAGCCGTGACGACCACCGACTAAGGCACTTGGCGCAGTTCTGCGTTCTGTTCGATTGCGGCGCAAGCCCGCGAAGGCTATCTAGGCTTTAACGCTGCAATCCGGGCCTTTTTCATGTCGCACAACCCCGTTCGCCCCTGGCGCAACATCGAACGCCGCAAGTCCCGCCAGATCATGGTCGGCAAGGTGGCCGTGGGCGGGGATGCGCCGATCTCGGTGCAGACCATGACCAACACGATCACCAGCGACGTTGCCGCGACGATCGAACAGGTGCAGCGCTGCGCCATTGCCGGGGCCGACATCGTTCGCATCTCGACCCCCGATCAGGACAGCACGCGCGCCCTGCGCGAGATCGTGGCAGAAAGCCCGGTGCCGATCGTGGCCGATATCCATTTCCACTACAAACGCGCCATCGAGGCGGCCGAGGCGGGCGCGGCCTGCCTGCGGATCAACCCCGGCAACATCGGCGACGCGGCGCGCGTGCGCGAAGTCATCAAGGCTGCAAAGGATTATGGCTGCTCGATCCGCATCGGGGTGAACGCCGGAAGCCTTGAAAAGCACCTGCTGGACAAATATGGCGAGCCTTGCCCAGAAGCGATGGTCGAAAGCGGGCTCGACCATATCAAGATCCTCCAAGACAACGATTTTCACGAATTCAAGATCTCGGTGAAGGCCTCTGATGTCTTCCTGGCGGCCGCTGCCTATCAGCAATTGGCCGATGCGACCGACGCGCCGATCCACCTGGGCATCACCGAGGCGGGGGGCCTCGTCTCGGGTACGGTCAAGTCTGCCATCGGCCTGGGCAACCTGTTGTGGATGGGAATTGGCGATACGATCCGCGTGTCGCTGTCCGCCGACCCTGTGGAAGAGGTGAAAGTCGGCTACGAGATCCTGAAATCGCTCGGTCTGCGCCACCGGGGGGTCACGATCATTTCCTGCCCCTCTTGTGCGCGGCAAGGGTTCGACGTGATCAAGACCGTGGCGGCGCTCGAAGACAGGTTGGCCCATGTGACCACCTCGATGAGTCTCAGCATCATCGGCTGCGTGGTCAACGGCCCGGGCGAGGCGCTGATGACGGACATCGGCTTTACCGGAGGCGGGGCAGGCAGCGGCATGGTCTATCTGGCCGGCAAGCAAAGCCACAAGCTGTCGAACGACCAGATGATCGACCACATTGTCGAACTGGTCGAGGCGAAGGCAGCCGAGATAGAAGCCGCCCAGGCCGAAGCGGCTGAATAGGGCGCATTTCCAACAGCTTGAAGGCTTTTGTTGAAGTGCTTTGTCCTGCTCAGCCCGCGCGCTGTTCCGCCACGATCTGCCGCATGCCCTCCAGCGGCACATAGCCCCGCAGCATGGTTCCATCGATCACGAACGTGGGCGTGCCGTTGATCCGCAGAGCCTCGCCCAGCTTGTGGTTCGCCTCGATGACGGCGGTTACCTCGGGGCTGTCCATACGCGTCAGGATGGCGTCCTTGTCCAGGCCCATGTCCTGCGCCAATCGGCCCAGCGTCTCGGGCGTGGCATCGCCGCGCAGGGTGATCAGAGCATCATGTGCCTTTTGATAGGCTGCGTCCCCCGCCACCTGCCGCACGGCAACCGCAAAGCGCGATGAGATCAGCGACTGCTCGCCCAGGATCGGGTATTCCTTGACGACAAAGCGTATGTTGCCATCGCTTTCGATCAGTTCGGCCACCTCTTCATAGGCCTTGCGGCAATAGCCGCAGCGGTAGTCGGTGAACTCGACCACCGTGATGTCACCCTCGGGGTTGCCGCCGACCCAGCTGTCGGGGTCACTGAAGATCTCGGCTGCATGGGTTTGCAGGAGTGCCGCGTCATTCGCCGCCTCGGCCTGCGCCTGCCGCTGTTCCAGCACGCCGATGGCCTCCATCAGGACCTCGGGGTTTTCCAGAAGGTACTCGCGAACCTCGGCCCGAAAGGCCTCGCGTTCGCTGTCGGTCAGGGCCCCGATATCGGTGGCGGCTGCGGGCAGGCTCAGGGCCAAGAGGGCGGCCAGCGCCGTGGCGGGGCGAGACAGGATCATGCAGAACGGCTCCGGTGCAGGGCGGCCCATCACCCGGGCCATTTCGGCGGACCTTAGCTTGCTGGCCGGGATCGGGGCAAGGCGGCACGGGTCAGGGTCGCTGCATTGTTACCTTTCCCTTGTCACAACGGCATGCCGCCGCTGGACGGGCCCCCGCGCGGGCGGTTATGGGAGGGGCAGGATCCTGGAGGACCCATGCGCAAACTCCTTTCCGCCGGCCTTGCGCTTTGGCTGTCGCTCGCGGCGGCGCTGGCACAGGATTTGTCGGCGCTCGCGCGGCTTGATCCCGCTGCTTCGTCGCTGACGCGATCGGGGCAGTCGGTGGAACTGGTGCTTGCGCTGTCGCAGCCGGTTCCTTGGCGCGTGCGGCTGCTGGATGAACCGCCGCGTGTGGTCCTCGATTTCCGCGAGGTTGATCTGGCGCCCTTGCCCGGAGTTCTGCTCGACGCCGATTCCGTTACCGATCTGCGGGCAGGGGTGTTCCGGCAGGGCTGGTCGCGGCTGGTGATGGAGCTGTCACGGCCGATGAGCGTCACCCTGGCCGAAATGCAGACAGGGGCGGAGGTGCCAGGGGGCGGCGCGCGCTTGACCCTGCGGCTGTCCCCGACCACGTTGGAGGAATTCGCGGCCCGCGCTGCACTGCCGGAACCGCCCGAATGGGCCGCACCCGAGCCCGCCGCGGTTCCGCCGAGGACCGAAAAGGCGGCCGATGCGCCGATGATCGTGGTGCTGGACCCCGGACATGGCGGGATCGACCCGGGCGCCGAGCGGGAAGGGGTGACCGAAGCCGACCTGATGCTGACCTTCGCGCGCGAGTTGAAGGAAGCGCTTCTGCGCGCGGGTGGCTTCGAGGTGGTGCTGACGCGGGACGATGATGTCTTCGTCTCGCTCGAAGGGCGAATCTCGATAGCCCATGCCGCCGAGGCGGATGCGCTGATCTCGTTGCATGCGGATGCCCTTGCAGAGGGCGAGGCGGTGGGCGCGACGATCTATACCCTGGCCGAGGATGCCAGCGAGGCCGCCGCGGCGACATTGGCCGAGCGGCACGACCGCGACGACCTGCTGGCCGGCGTGGATCTGAGCGACCAGGACGATCTGGTGGCGACGGTCCTGATGGACATGGCGCGGACCGAGACCGCGCCCCGCACCGATCTTCTTGCCGAAAACCTCATGATCGCCATGCAGGGCTCGGAGATTCGCATGCACCGCATCCCGCGCCAGGCCGCGCGTTTCTCGGTGCTGAAATCGGCTGACATTCCTTCGGTGCTGATCGAGCTTGGCTTTCTGTCCAGCGCCCGGGATCTGGCCCGGTTGACCGACCCGGCCTGGCGGGCGCGGATGGCCGCGGCCATTGTCACCGGGTTGCAGGCCTGGCGGATCGAGGACCAGGCCCGACAGCAGTTGAAGCGCCAGTAGGCCGGCCAATCCGGGCGGCAGGCTTCTGCCCGTTCACAAAGCCGGGTTTTGACGGGCCTGCACCTTTGCCGTATAGGCTCGGACACGCATTTTCGGAGTCTGTCTTGGTCAGGTTTGTCGGATCCTTCTTCGGGGCCATTTTCACGCTGGTTACCCTTGGCATCCTTTTCGCCGCTCTGACGGTGGGGGCGGTGTTCTGGATGTACACCCGTGATCTGCCCAGCCATGAGCGACTGGCGCAATATGCCCCGCCCACGATCAGCCGCATCTACTCGGGCGAGGGGATGATCATCGACGAGTTCGCCGAGGAGCGCCGGCTTTTCACCCCCGTCGAGGATATTCCCGACCTGGTGAAGCAGGCCTTCATCAGCGCCGAGGACAAGCATTTCTACCAGCACAAGGGCTATGACGTGACCTCGATGGCCGCCGCGTTGCGCGACGCGGTGGTGTCGCGCGGGCAGAACTTGCGCGGTGCCTCGACCATCACCCAGCAGGTCACGAAGAACTTTCTTCTAGGCGGCGAGCGGACGGGCGAGCGGAAGATCAAGGAAATCATTCTGGCGAGCCGGATCGAAGAGACCCTGAACAAGGACCAGATTCTGGAGCTTTACCTCAACGAGATCTTCCTGGGGCAGAATTCCTATGGGGTGACAGCCGCGGCGCAGACCTATTTCAACAAGCCGCTGTCGGAACTGACCGCAGGCGAAGCGGCTTATCTTGCCGCGCTGCCGAAGAAACCGGGCGATCTGCACCCCGTGCGCCAGAAGGCCGAGGCCGAGGATCGCCGCAACTACGTTCTCAGCCAGATGCTGGAGAACGGTTACATCGACGAGATCACCTATCAGACGGAAAAGGCGCTGCCACTGCAAACCGTGCAGAACGGCGATTACCCCAGCTATCGCACCAGCCTCCCGCCACGCGACTACTTCACCGATGAAATCCGCCGCCAGCTGTCGGGCAGCTTTGGCGAGGAGGAGTTCTTTGGTGGCGGTCTGACCATACGCGCAACCATGGACCCCGATCTGCAGGACGATGCCGCGGCAGCCCTGCGCCAGGGGCTGGAGAAGTTCGACCGTGGCCAGGGTGTCTGGCGGGGTACCCGCAAGACGATCGACACGGCGGAACTGGGCACCGAGGCCAACTGGCGCGCTGCCCTCGCCGCGGTCGACGTGCCGCGCGACATTGCTGGCTGGTACCCGGCGGTGGTGCTTGAGGTGGGCGAAAGTTCGGCCCGCATCGGGATCGAGGGCATCGAAGAGGATGAAGACGGCCATTACATCCCGGCAGAGGATGTGACCTGGGCGCGCAAGCGCCAGGCTGATGGTCGTCTGGGACCGAAAGCCAACGTCCCGGGCGATCTGGTCTCGGTGGGCGACGTGGTGCTGGTGCGCGCCGTCACCAATGACGAGGATGGCAGTTTCCGCCGTTGGTCGCTGCGCCAGGTGCCGGAAATCCAGGGTGCCTTCATGGCGATGGACGTGAACACCGGGCGTGTGATCGCCATGCAGGGCGGCTTCAGCTATCAGGCCTCGGTCTTCAATCGGACGACCCAGGCACAGCGCCAGCCCGGGTCTAGCTTCAAGCCCTTCGTCTATGCGGCCGCACTCGATTCCGGCTTCTCGCCCGCAACGATCGTCGTCGACGCGCCGATTGAGGTCGATACGCCCGAGGGGCTCTGGAAGCCCAAGAACGCCTCGAACAAGTTCTACGGCCCGACGCCCGTGCGGACAGGCATCGAGCAGAGCCGGAACCTGATGACGGTGCGGATCGCGCAGGAAATCGGGATGGAGACTGTCGCGGGCTATGCCGAGCGCTTCGGGGTCTACAACCCGATGAAGCCCTTCCTGGCGAACTCGCTGGGGGCGCAGGAAACCACGCTGTTCAAGATGGTTGCGGCCTATGCCATGTTCGCCAATGGCGGCGAGCGGGTGGAGCCGACGCTGGTTGACCGGGTGCAGGACCGCTATGGCCGCACCGTCTATCGCCATGACCAGCGCAAGTGCGAGGATTGCCAGCTGGCAAGCCTGAACCCCGGCGATGCGCCCGACATCCTTTCGCAGCGCGAGAGGGTGATGGATGCGATCACGGCCTATCAGCTGACCTCGATGATGGAAGGCGTGATCCAGCGCGGCACCGGACGGGGGATCAACCTGCCGGTGCCCGTGGCCGGCAAGACGGGCACGACGAACGACGCCAAGGATGTGTGGTTCATCGGCTTCACCTCGAACATCGTGGCGGGCTGCTACATCGGCTATGACCAGCCGCGCAGTCTTGGCAGCGCTTCGGGCGGCGGCATGTGCGGCCCGGTGTTCCAGGCCTTCATGAAAGAGGCGGTGAAGAAATACGGCGGTACCGAGTTTGCCGTACCTCCCGGCGGCTTCTTCAAGAAGATCGACCGCTTTTCGGGCGCTCCGCTGCCTGACGATGCCTCGGGTGACTTTGTCGTGGCAGAGTACTTCCGCAACGGCCAGGAAGATTACATCTTTGCCCAGGCGGTGATCGACGGCGGCTTCGCCATGGGGGAAAACCTGCCGCTGTTTGCCGCCGGTGAATCCGACGGGGCAGAGGGCGGCTCGACCGTAACGACCGCGACGGGCGAAACCAAGGTCATCCCCAAGAAGGCCGATTTCGGCACCATGAGTTCCGGCGGGCTGTACTGACCGGCCCCTTGCCGGGTGCTGGCAGGGGGCACCCTTGCCCGCCGTCGCCCCAACCGTTATCACGCCCCGCAAGACACCTGACGCCCGCGACGACAAGAAGGCAGATCCATGCGCGCCGAGACCCAGAACAATGTGGACGCGATACGCAAGTCGCTGACGCTGCTTGCCCAGCGGATGGACTGGGAGACGGCGCCGCACCGGCTGGAAGAATTCAACGCCATGATCGAGGATGGCGATCTGTGGTCCGACCCCGCCCGCGCGCAAAAACTGATGCGAGAGCGTCAGGCTCTGATGGATGCGGTATCGACCTATCGCCATATCGAGACCGGGCTGAAGGACAATGTCGAGCTGATCGAACTGGGCGAGGCCGAGGGCGATGCCGAAATCGTGGCCGAGGCCGAAGAGGCGCTGCGCAAGCTGGTGGAACTGGCTGCCGCCAAAGAGGTCGAGGCGCTGTTGAACGGCGAGGCCGATGGCAATGACACCTACCTCGAGGTGAACGCCGGCGCCGGTGGCACCGAAAGCTGCGACTGGGCCAATATGCTGGCGCGGATGTATGTTCGCTGGGCCGAGAAAAAGGGCTACACGGTCGAGCTTCAATCTGAAAGCCCGGGCGAAGAAGCTGGCATCAAGTCGGCCAGCTACAAGATCTCCGGCCCGAATGCCTATGGCTGGCTCAAGTCGGAATCGGGGGTGCACCGGCTGGTCCGCATCTCGCCCTATGACTCGGCGGCCCGGCGGCACACCTCGTTTTCCTCGGTCTGGGTCTATCCCGTGGTGGATGACAACATCGAGATCGAAGTGCCCGCCAACGAAATCCGCATCGACACCTATCGCTCTTCTGGCGCGGGCGGGCAGCACGTCAACACGACCGACTCGGCCGTCCGGATCACGCACCTGCCGACGGGCATCGTGGTGACCAGTTCCATGAAGTCGCAGCACCAGAACCGCGAGATTGCGATGAACGCGCTGAAATCGCGGCTATACGAACTGGAACTGCGCAAGCGCACCGAGGCTATCAACGCCGCGCATGAGGCCAAGGGCGATGCAGGATGGGGCAACCAGATCCGATCCTACGTCCTGCAGCCCTACCAGATGGTCAAGGATCTGCGAACAGGCGTCGAGACATCGGACACGCAGGGCGTTCTCGACGGTGACCTTGACCGCTTCATGGCCGCCACGCTGGCCATGGATGTGGCCGGCAAGAGCCGTGCCGAGGCCAACGCGGAAAGCTGAATTCAACAATCGGAATTGAACGGGGGCTGTCTCCTCCCTTAGCCTTGGTGCAGGAACCGGGGAGGGGACCCATGACCGAGCCTGTCGCCACCGCGGGGGATGCCCCGCCCGAGATCAACACCGTGTCCTTTGCCGATCTTTCGGCAGCGCTGCGTGCGGGCGGGCGCGACTTTGTCCGGGCGCCGATGTACGGGCTGTTCTTTGCGCTGGTCTATGTGCTGGGGGGCTGGCTGGTCTTCTGGGCCCTGACAACCAAGGGTCAGATCTGGTGGACCCTGCCGGCCGCGGCGGGCTTTCCAATCCTGGGCCCCTTCATCGCCTGCGGACTTTACGAGGTGAGCCGGCGGATCGAGAAGGGCGAACCGCTGGACTGGCCCGGTGTGCTGGGGGTGATCTTTCGCCAGAAGGACCGCCAAATCCCGTCAATGGCCGTGGTGATTGTGGTGTTCTTCCTGTTCTGGAACTTCATCGCGCACATGATCTTTGCCCTGTTCATGGGGCTACAGGTGATGACGGACATCAGTTCCTCGTTCACTGTATTCCTGACGCCGAACGGAATTGCCTTCCTTGTGGTGGGCACACTTGTGGGGGCGGCTTTCGCGGCAGTGCTCTACTGCCTGACGGTCGTCAGCCTGCCCCTGTTGCTGGACCGCGAGGTCGATTTCGTGACGGCAATGATCGTCAGCTTTCAGACCGTATTGCAGAATCCCGTCGTGATGCTGACTTGGGGGGTGATCATCGCGGGGATGCTGTTTGTGGGCATGCTGCCTGGGTTTCTGGGGCTGTTCATCGTGCTGCCCGTGCTTGGCCATGCCAGCTGGCACGTCTACCGCCGCGCCCTGGACTAGCCTCTGCCAAGGGGCTGAAAATGGCAAAGGGCGCCGCTGAGGGCGCCCTCTTATTCGTACTGAAGCCGCGCGATTGCAGTCAGATCGCGTCGGGCTTGGCCACCACCGGGGCAGCGGCGGGCGCAGCCTGTTGCGGGCGGCCGTTCGACAGCGGGTCGTCCTGACGCTGGACCGAGCCTTCGAAATGCGCGCCGCTCTCGATGGCGATCGTCTTGTGGATGATGTCGCCTTCGACACGGGCGGTCGAGGTCAGGCGAACCTTCAGCCCGCGCACGCGCCCGATGACGCGGCCGTTCACCACGATGTCGTCGGCCACGATTTCGCCCCGGATCGTGGCGGTTTCGCCTACGGTCAGCAGATGGGCCCGCACATCCCCCTCGATGGTACCTTCGATCTGGATATCACCAGTTGTCTTGAGGTTGCCGACAACAGTCAGGTCCGAAGAGAGGACCGAGGCGGCGGGTTTGGCCTTCGAGGCCGAGGAAGTGTAATCCATCGTGGCTTTCGTCGTGGTTTCGGGCGCCTTGGGGCGGTCGCCCTCGGTGCCTGTCTTGGGTCCGGGTTCGTTGATTCTGCTTTTAGAAAACATCTCGCGCTGCCTTGATCCAGGTCATCGGGTTCACGGCTCGACCGCTTACCCGGACCTCATAGTGAAGATGCGTGCCGGTCGACCGGCCTGTGTTGCCCATATCACCGATCCGCTCGCCGCGCGATACCCTGTCGCCCTTGCTGACGTGGATTTGCGACAGATGGCCGTAGCGTGTTTCCAGCCCGAAGTCATGACGAATGGTCACCAGCTTGCCATAGCCGTTTTCCCATCCAGCATGCACCACGACGCCATCGGCGGTGGCGAAGATCGGCGATCCGGCCGACCCGGCCATGTCGATCCCTTCATGCATGCGCCGTCCGGCGCCCTTGGGGTCATTCCGGCTGCCAAAGCCCGAGGTGAAACGGAAGGCCGATTTCAGCGGCATGGCAAAGGGCGCCTTCTCGACCGCGATCCGGTACAGGTTGATCCGGTCAAGGTTCGACAGCACCGCATTCGCACGCAGTTCCTCGGGTGTGGGGCCGCCCTTGGTCGAAAGCGAAATGGGGGTCAGCGGGCCGCCCTGGCCGGAATAGCCGCGGCGCACCTGGTCCAGCACCTGTTCGGGCTTGAGGCCGGCAGACTTGAACATCTTGTCGAGCGGCTCCATCGACACGCTCACGGCTTCTTCCAGCCGGTCGAAGATCAGATCGTTGCGCTCTTCCATCAGGCGCATGTCGAGGGCGAGTTCCGCCGTTTCATCACGCGCGGCGGCGGCGTCCTGGAACATCTTGTCGCGTTCGAGCGCCGTTTCCCCCAGGGCCTCGGTGAGCACGGCAAGCGTCGCCGCCACATCCTTGGCGCGGCCTTCGTCGGTCCGGCCCGATCCTGTCTGTTCGGCCAGGGCCAGCGTGATACGCTCGACCTCGGATCGCGCCTCGTCCCGCTCGGCGATGGTGCGGCGCAGGGTTTTCTGAATCACCTCGATGCCGGTTTCCAGCTCGCGCCGGCGATCTTCCGAGGCCAGAAGCCGCGACTGCATCTGTGACACCTGGTCGAGTGCCAGATTGAAGCGTTCCTGTGCCCGGACGGCTTCGGCCGCGCGGATGTCGCGATCCTGTGACAGAAGGTTCAGTCGCTGTTCGTAGACCAACCCCGCCCGCTGCGCCTGATCGCGCGCGGAATCGGCCGAAATCGTGCCGATGAACAGGATGGCAGAGGCAATGATCGACCAGGCAACAAACAGGCTCGAGCCTGCAAGGGCGATCGCTTGTGTGGCCGGTCGAAGGCGGATGAACCGTGTGTCCGTATCGGATTTCAGAAACAGGCGGCGTTCAGGAAACCAGCGTTCCAATGCCGCATTCAATCTGTAGGAGAGATGCCCCGTCACTGCGCCGATCCGTATTGTTTCCCCAGGAGGGTGCCAGGCACCCCATGGCGGTCTCGGCTTCCCCCCAAGCCCGCTGGCATCGGGGCTAACAGAGCGCAGGCTGCCGCCGCAATGATTTTGAGCGACTGTTGCGGGCCTGACGCCGATTCAGGCAGAAATGAGCGAAATCCTGCCGACGCTTGCAGGGCGAAGCTCAGGTCGGCGCAGCGTTTGCTTCGGCCAGGGGCCAATAGAAATCGGGCGGCAATCCGGCCTCGGCGCGTTTCTCGTCATTAAAGGGGGGCTTCAGGCTGCCGTGGAAGTAGCGCCTGACAAGGTCGTGGAACACGTCCTTGGGATCGAGCTCATGCCGCCCGCAGAGAAAGTGGAACCACTTCGAACCATAGGCGACATGCCCGACCTCTTCGGCATAGATCACCGACAGTGCCGCGAGCGCCTGGGTTTCGTCGGCCTTGCGGAAGATCTCGATCATGCCGGGGGTCACGTCCAGCCCCCGGGCCTCGAGCACCATGGGCACCACGGCAAGGCGGCCCATCAGGTCCTCGGCGGTGTCCTCGGCGGCGCGCCACATGCCGGCATGGGCGGGCAGGGCGCCGTAATGGCTGCCCATCGCCTCCAGGCAATCGCAGATCAGGTTGAAATGCTTGGCTTCCTCGTCTGCGGCCTTCACCCAGTCGTCGTAGAATCCAAGCGGCATCGGCACATCGGGAAAGCGCGCGATAATGTCCCAGTGCAGATCGACGGCGTTCAGTTCGATATGGGCCACAGCATGCAGGAGCGCGATCCGCCCGGCGGGCGAACCGGGGCGGCGGCGAGGCACGTCACGGGGGGCCAGCAGTTCGGGCCGGTCTGGGCGCGCAGGCCGCGCAGGCGGTGTGGCCCGGCCGATGGGCAGGGGCTTGCCGGCGGCGCGAGCCGCGAACCAGGCTGCCGCATGGCGGCGGCCGAGAGCGGTCTTGGCCCGCCCATCCGCCGTCGTCAGCACTTCGACGGCCATTTCCGCAAGACAAAGGTTCATGCCACCAGCCTCAATCGGCTCGATTCACCTGGCAAACTCACAGGGCCTGCGCCGCGGCCAGAACCTCGTCGGCATGGCCCTTGACGCTGACCTTGGGCCAGATCCGGGCAATGTGGCCCGTGCCGTCGATCAGGAAGGTGGTGCGCTCGACGCCCATGTAGGTCTTGCCATACATGCTCTTCTCGACCCAGACGCCATAGTCCTCGCAGGTCGTGCCGCCCTCGTCCGAGGCCAGCACGATGCGCAGCCCATGTTTCTTGCAGAACTTGTCATGGGATTTGAGGCTGTCCTTCGACGCGCCGATCACCGTGGTACCCGCTGCGGCGAACTGTTCGACGCGGGCGGTGAAGTCCTGCGCCTCGAGCGTGCAGCCAGGGGTGTCGTCCTTGGGGTAGAAATACAGCACGACCTTGCCCGGGCGCAGGGCGGAAAGGGTAATCGTTTCGCCGCCGTCGCGGGGCAGGGTGAAGTCGGGGGCAATCTCTCCGGTCGCGGGCATCGGCGGCTCCTTGCTGGAAAATGGGTCGGATGCAGGAGTTCTAGTTGCCTTCGGGCAAAGATAAAGGCAATCCCCTCAGGACGATGCGCCGGCCGGGCCGCGACGGGGACAGGCTGCCCGTTGCGGCCCGGGGCCGGTTCCCAGGAGCAGGACGGTCTCGCCCTTGAACGACGCTCAGCCCGAGACCTTGCCGAGAAGGGTGCGCCGGCGCAACCGGGGGCGGACGCTGGGGCTGACGTTTTCTCTGGTGCTGATCCTGCTGGCGACGACGGTCGCGGTCATGGTGGTGGCCCTCAAGTCCCGTCCTTTGCATTTGCCGGTCTGGGCGGTGGTCGAGGCCGAGGGGCGTGTCAACCAGGCCCTGGCGGCCGGTGGCGCGCCGGGGGTCGTGGTTGCGGTCGAAGGAGTTGCGGTCCGCATCGAGGAAGACTGGGTTCCGCGGTTCGAGTTTACCGGCCTTCGCCTGCAATCGCCTGACGGGCGGGGCCTGGCGAGCCTGCCGGACGTGCGCCTGACGCTCGCGCCCGCACCGCTGCTGCGGGGCGAACTGCGGCCGCAGAGCCTGCGTATCTCGGGCGGTGAGATCACGCTGCGCCGCTTTGCCGACGGTCGCCTCGACCTGGATTTCGGGGTGGCAACCGAAACCGCCGCCCCCGCCAGCCTGGCCGAGGTGCTGGATGCTGCGGAGCGCGCCTTCGAAACCCCGGTCCTGAGCGAGCTGACCCAGGTCGAGACCGACGCGATGACCCTGGTGCTGGATGACCTGCGGGCGCGGCGGGTCTGGACGGTGGGCGATGGGCGGATCGTGCTGGCGAACCGCCGGGATGACCTGGCGCTGGATCTGTCCTTCGGCCTTCTGGGCGAGGCAGGCGATCCCGCGCAGGCGCGGCTGACCTTCATCACCGACAAGTCAAGCTCTGCGGCCCGCCTCGTCGCGCGGATCGACAACGTGGCAGCCCCCGATCTGGCGGCGCAGTCGCCCGCGCTGGCCTGGCTGGGCGTGATCGAGGCACCGATCTCGGGCCAGATGTCGGCGGGGGTCGATCCCGACGGCAGCTTTGCGGGCCTGACGGCCAAGCTCGATATCGGGGCGGGCGCGCTCCGCCCGTCGCCGGATGCCAAGCCGGTGGGGTTTGACCGCGCGGGCCTGACCCTCGTGCTGGACATGGCAAGCGAGAAGATCACCTTCCAGGACCTTGTCGTGGAAAGCCCTTCGCTGCGGCTCAGCGCACGGGGGCACAGCTATTTGCCGGGCGTCGCCACGGGCCTGCCGCGCGAATTCCTGACCCAGATCTCGATTACCGAACTGAGCCTCGACCCCGAAGGCCTGTTTCAGGAGCCGGCCCGATTTTCCAGTGGTGCGATCGAGACGCGGCTGGTGCTTAACCCTTTCCGGCTGGACATCGGGCAAGCAGCGCTTGTCGATGGCGAGACGCGGCTTCTTGCTCGCGGCTTTGCCGCTGTCGAACCCGGCGGCTGGGCGCTGGGGGTGGACATGGAAGCCAACATCCTCAGCCATGATCGCCTGCTGGCGCTTTGGCCTCTGGGCGCGGTACCCAAGACCCGTGACTGGGTGGCGCAGAACGTGCAGGAAGGCACGTTGTTCAACGTGGCAGCGGGTCTGCGCGCCCGACCGGCTGTCGAGCCCGCCCTGTCCCTGGCCTATGAGTTTGCCGGGGCCGACGTGCGCTTCCTGCGCAGCCTGCCGCCCATCCAGCAGGGCTTTGGCTATTCGACCATCATCGACAAGACCTATACGGTCGTGCTGGACCGCGGCCAGGTCACCCCCCCGAAAGGCGGGGCGATCGATGTGGCGGGGTCTGTGTTCCGGGTGCCAGACATCACGCTGAAACCCGCGACCGCCGAAGTCACCCTGCGCACCGACAGCAGCGTGACAGCGGCGCTGTCTCTGCTGGATGAGCCGCCCTTCAATTTCCTGTCGAAGGCAGGCTTTCCGGTGGACGTCGCCGATGGCCGGGCGCAGACCGAGGCCGTGCTGACCTTTCCGCTGCTGCCCAGGCTGATGCCCGGCGACGTTGACTACGTGGTGAATGGCACGCTGTCCGATGTTTCTTCGGACAAGCTGGTGAAGGGTCGCGTGCTGACGGCGGACAGGCTGAACCTGATTGCCGACCGCAAGCAGATGACGATCAGCGGCCCTGGACGGCTGGGGCAGGCGCCTTTCCGTGCGGCCTGGACACAGCCCTTTGGTCCCGAAGCGCAGGGTCGCAGCTGGGTTGAGGGCACGGTCGATCTCTCGGCGGTCTCGCTTGCGGAGTTTGCTGTCAATCTGCCCGACGGCATGGTTACCGGCCAGGGCACGGCCACGATGCGCATTGATCTGAAGAAGGGTGAGACGGGCACCTTCCGGCTGGCGTCCGACCTTGCCGGCGTGGCGCTCAGCCTGCCGGCGGTTGGTTTGCAGAAGCCGCAACAGGCGAAGGCGCTGTTTGAACTTGCCGGTCGTCTGGGCAGCCCGGCCAGCATTGACCGCCTGTTGCTGGAAAGCGGCCCCGTCAAGGCCGAGGGCAAGGTCAGTCTTCAGCGAGAAGGCGGGCTGGACGTCGCGGCCTTTTCGCGCGTGACGAGCGGGTCCTGGCTGGATGTGGCGGTCGATCTGATAGGCAAGGGTCCGGGTCGGCCCATCGAAGTGGCCGTGCGCAAGGGTCGGCTTGACCTGCGCGACCTGCCCGATGGCGCCTCGGGCGGGCAGGGCAGCGGCGTCTTGCTGAACGTGGCGCTCGACCTGCTGCAGGTGACCGAGAGCCAGTCGCTGACCGGGCTGCGGGGCGAGTTCACCACGGCCGGCGGGCTGACCGGCGACTTCTGGGCGATGCTGAACGGCCAGGCAGTCGTCAATGGCAGCACGGTGCCCACCCCCAGGGGGACGGCGGTTCGCATCCGGTCTGACGATGCCGGGGGAGTGATCGCGGCGGCGGGCATCTTTCGCAAGGCCCGCGGCGGCGTGCTTGACCTGACTCTCCGCCCGCGCGGCCAGCCGGGCACCTACGACGGGCGGGCCGTCGTATCGAACATCCAGGTGCATGACGCGCCCGTGCTTGCCGAACTGCTCGGCGCGGTCAGTGTCGTGGGGCTGCTCGAGCAGCTGAACAACGAAGGGCTGTCCTTCAGCGCAGGTCAGGCCGATTTCGTCACCTCGCCCGACGGGGTGGAGGTACTTCAGGGCGCTGCGGTGGGCGCCTCGCTGGGGGTGTCGATGTCGGGGCGGTATCGGTCGTCGGATGGCGCACTGGATATGCAGGGGGTCTTTTCTCCGATCTATCTGCTGAACAGCATCGGCAGTTTCCTGACCCGCCCGGGCGAGGGGCTGTTCGGGTTCAACTACACCTTGCGTGGCACGGCGAGCGACCCGCAGATCTCGGTCAACCCGCTGTCGATCCTGACCCCCGGCATGTTCCGCGAGATCTTCCGCAGCGCGCCACCTCAACAGGGGGGGCAACCATGAAGCTTGACGATTTCGATTTTCACCTGCCGGAAGAGCTGATCGCGACCCGCCCTGCACGTCCGCGCACCTCGGCGCGGCTGCTGGTGGCCGAGGGTGATCGGATCCGCGACCGCATCGTGGCCGACCTGCTTGAGGAACTGCGCCCCGGGGACCGGCTGGTGCTGAACAATACCCGCGTCATCCCCGCCCGGCTGAGCGGCACCCGCCAGCGCGAGACCGGGCAAGGCCCCTCGGTCGCAAAGGTCGAGGTGACCCTGCTGGAACCCCTGGCCCGGGGGTGGCGCGCCCTTGCCCGCCCCCTGCGCAAGCTGGCCGAGGGCGAGGTCATCCGGTTCTCGGATGCACTGTCGGCCACCGTTCTGGCCAAGGGCGAGACCGACCTTCGGCTTGAGTTCAACCTGACCGGCGAGGATTTCGACGTGGCCCTGGCCGAGGCGGGGGCCATGCCCTTGCCCCCCTATATCGCCGCCAAGCGAGCCCCCGATGCTCAGGACCGCGAGGATTACCAGACGGTCTTTGCCCGCCACTCGGGCGCCGTTGCCGCACCGACCGCCTCGCTTCATTTCGATGCAGCACTCTTGCAGGCGCTGGCCGACAAGGGCGTGACCTTTGCCGAGGTGACGCTGCATGTGGGCGCAGGCACCTTCCTGCCGGTGAAGGTCGAGGATGTGGCGACACACCGCATGCATGCCGAATGGGGCGAGGTGACCCCCGCGGCGGCGGCGGCGATCAACGCCACGCGGGCGGCGGGGGGGCGGGTCATCCCCGTCGGCACCACCGCCCTGCGCCTGATCGAGAGCGCGGCGGATGAACAGGGACAGATGCATCCCTTCGTGGGCACGACCGAGATCTTCATCTACCCTGGCTACCGCTTCCGAGTGGCGGATGGGTTGATGACCAATTTCCATCTGCCGAAGTCGACACTTCTGATGCTGGTATCGGCGCTGATGGGCATGGACCGGATGCGCCACATATACGATCATGCAATACAGTCGGGATATCGGTTCTTTTCCTATGGCGATGCCTCGCTTCTGCTGCCAGAGCGTTGACGAAAAGCGCTGGCGGAGCGTCGGCCCCGGGGCATCGGGGCGGGGCAGGGCCGGGCATTCTGTGGCGGTGATCGAGGAGATGCAGGGATGCTGAAGGTTCTCGCGACGTCCTGGGCCCTGCTCCTGGGCATGCTGTTCCTGATGGTGGGCAACGGTATGCAAGGCTCGCTGCTGGGGATCCGCGGCACTGGCGCAGGCTTCACGACCTACGAGATCTCCTATGTCATGTCGGCTTACTTCCTGGGTTTCCTGCTGGGATCGCAACTGGCGCCGGGGATGATCCGAAAGGTCGGCCATGTGAGGGTCTTTGCCGCCCTGGGCTCGATCATCTCGGCGGTCCTGGTGCTCTACCCGGTGATGCAGGACTGGATCGCCTGGTCGCTGATGCGCGCGCTGATCGGCTTCAGCTTTGCGGGAGTGTACATCACCGCCGAAAGCTGGCTGAACAACTCGGCCACGAACGAGACGCGTGGCCAGGCAATGTCGGCCTACATGATCGTGCAGATGATCGGCATCATTTCCAGCCAGGCCTTGCTGAACCTGCCCGATCCGACGGGGTTTTTCCTGTTCATCCTGCCCTCGGTGCTGGTCTCGCTGTCCTTCCTGCCGCTTTTGCTGGCCGCGACCACGGTGCCGGTGTTCGACACGATCAAGCCGCTGTCCTTTGGCCAGTTGTTCCGCATCTCGCCACTGGGGTGCATGGGCATGTTGCTGACGGGCAGCATCTTTTCGGCGATGTTCGGCATGGCCGCGGTCTGGGGCGCGCAAAAGGGCTACAGCGTGCAGCAGATCACCATCTTCGTCGGTGCGCTCTATGTCGGCGGGCTGGTGTTCCAGTATCCGATCGGCTGGGCCTCCGACCGGATGGATCGCCGCAAGCTGATCCTGGCTGTTTCCGCGTTTGGCGCAGTGGCGATGCTGCTGTCCTTTGCCGCCGAAATGCCGTTCCCGCTTTACGTCGTTTCCGCCGTATTGCTTGGGGGAATGATCAATCCGCTCTATTCGCTGCTGATCGCTTACTCCAATGACTTCCTGACGAAAGAGCAGATGCCGGCCGCAAGTGCGGGGCTGATCTTTCTCAACGGCCTGGGGGCCATCGGTGGGCCGGTGGTGGCTGGCTGGCTGATGGGGCAGATCGGACCCGAAGCCTTCTTTCTGTTCCTGGCGATCCTGTTCGCAGCGCTGGCGCTTTATGCCGCCTGGCGCATGACACGCCGGGCTGCGCCGTCGGCGGGCGCGGGCTATGCGGCGGTGGTGCCTTCGGCCTCGCCTGTCGCAGTCGACGCGGTTCTGGATCGCGCCTCCGAGCGAGCGGCCGAGCGTTCGCCAGGCTGAGCCTGCGCCGCAGGCCGGGTTGCAGGCCGGGTTGCACGCCGGGTTGCGGGCTGGGGGCCGACCTGTCAGGGTAGGGCCATCCGCAGGGAGGGAACCGCGATGGCAGACCCGATCGAGGTGCTGGATTTCTGGATAGGCGAACTGGGTCCCGAGGGCTGGTACGCGGGCACGGCCGAAATCGACGCGATGTGCCGCGATGGGTTTCTGGATCTGTGGCAGGCGGCGCGCGAGGGTGGGCTGGAACACTGGATTGACGGCACCGTCGGCACGCTGGCCTATCTGGTCGTCACGGACCAGTTCCCGCGAAACATCCATCGAGGATCGGCCCTGGCCTTTGCCACCGATCCGCAGGCCCGCGCCGCGGCCCGCCATGCCCTGGCGGCGGGCTGGGACCTGCCGGCGCCCGAACCGGAGCGGCAGTTCTTCTACATGCCCTTTATGCATTCCGAGGACATTGCCGATCAGGACCTCTGTATCGAACTGATGTCCGCCCGCCTTGCCGAAGAGACGGAAGACTATCTTCTGCACGCCCGCGCGCACCGTGAGGTGATCGCCCGCTTTGGCCGTTTTCCCTATCGCAATGCCGCGCTGGGGCGTGTCTCTACGCCGGCGGAGGAGGCGTTTCTGGCCGAGGGCGGCTATCCTGCGCTGGTGAAACAGATGAAAGAGGCAGCCATGCGCTGATCGCATGGGGCTGCGGCGCAGCATGCGTTGCTGCGCTGGAGGAAATAGTTTAATGGCAAACTACTTTTCCAGAGGAGGGGAACCGTGGCTGCCAAATCCTTCGACGTAATCGTGATCGGCTCTGGTCCGGGGGGCTACGTTGCCGCGATCCGCGCGGCCCAGCTGGGCAAATCCGTTGCCATTGTCGAGCGCGAGAACCTTGGCGGTATCTGCCTCAACTGGGGCTGTATCCCGACCAAGGCGATGCTGCGCTCGGCCGAGGTGTTCCACCTGATGCACCGTGCCAAGGAATTCGGGCTGAAGGCCGATGGCATCGGCTATGACCTGCCGGCGGTCGTCGCCCGCTCGCGCGGGGTAGCCAAGCAGCTGTCAGGCGGCATCGGCCATCTGATGAAGAAGAACAAGATCACCGTCGTCATGGGCACGGCGACGATCCCGGCCAAGGGCAAGGTCTCGGTCAAGACCGACAAGGGCACCGAAGAGCTTTCCGCCCCCGCCATCATCCTGGCCACGGGCGCGAGGGCGCGCGAGTTGCCGGGTCTCGAGGCCGATGGCGATCTGGTCTGGACCTATCGCCACGCTCTCATGGCGCCGCGGATGCCCAAGAAGCTGCTCGTTATCGGTTCAGGCGCCATCGGCATCGAGTTCGCCAGCTTCTTCAACACGCTTGGCGCCGACACCACGGTGGTCGAGGTCATGGACCGCATCCTGCCGGTCGAAGATGCCGAGATCGCCGCCTTTGCAAAGAAGCAGTTCATCAAGCAGGGAATGAAGATTCTGGAGAAAGCCGCGGTCAAGAAGCTCGACCGCAAGCCCGGCGTGGGCGTGACCGCGCATATCGAGCAGGGCGGCAAGATCGAGACGCAGGAGTTCGACACCGTCATTTCCGCTGTGGGGATCGTCGGCAATGTCGAGAACCTGGGGCTCGAGGCGCTTGGCGTGAAGATCGATCGCACCCATGTGGTGACCGACGAATACTGCCGCACCGGTGTCGACGGGCTTTACGCAATCGGCGATATCGCCGGGGCCCCCTGGCTGGCCCACAAGGCCAGCCACGAAGGCGTGATGGTCGCCGAACTGATCGCTGGCCAGCATCCCCATCCGATCAAGCCGAACTCGATAGCCGGCTGCACCTATTGCCAACCGCAGATCGCCAGCGTCGGCCTGACCGAGCAAAAGGCCAAGGATGCAGGCTACCAGATCAAGGTCGGGCACTTCCCCTTTATCGGCAACGGCAAGGCCATCGCCCTGGGCGAGCCGGAGGGCATGATCAAGACCGTGTTCGACGCCAAGACGGGCGAGCTTCTGGGCGCCCATATGGTCGGCGCCGAGGTAACCGAGTTGATCCAGGGCTATGTCATCGGCCGCACGCTGGAGACGACCGAGGTCGAACTCATGGAGACTGTCTTCCCGCACCCGACCCTCAGCGAAATGATGCACGAGGCCGTGCTGGATGCCTACGGCCGGGCGTTGCACTTCTAGTCCGACGATTCGCCAATCGACCGAGCAGGGCGGCCGCTTCCGCAGGCCGCCCTTTTCCATTCCGGGGCGAGGTCGCCTTTCGGGTGACAATCCCGAGGGGCACCTCTGCACCGTTTCCCCGCCGGAACTCCAGGCCAGAAAACGCCCAGATGCCCGCCTTGGTTGTAGAAAATTCGCCACAAATGCGGGCGATCACGGGCCATCCAAGGTCGGCTGCGTTCGGGACAAGCGCAGGACAACGGCCGAGGCGAGACCCGTCGTCGACTGGCGCCGACGTGGGGTTGGGCTGGGGTCTGGACACCCTCGGCCAAGGGGCGGCCCTCGGGACGGGGCCGCCCCTTTTTTGCATGGCGCCGGCAGCCGGGCTTTGCTAGCCATCTGGGCATGATCCTTTCCCCTTTCCGCACAACGCTGGTGATCGTCATGCTTTGGGCTGCCGGGCTGGGGGCTGCGGCACAATTCGGAAAGATCAGCGTTCTGTATGAAACGCTGGTGCAGCATTACGACGGCCCGGGGCGCGTTGCGCTGATGGTGTCGGTCGTGGGGATGGTTGGCCTGATCTTTGGCACCACCGCGGGAATCCTGGTGCAGAGATTGGGCATGCGCCGCGTGCTGCTTGTTGCCTTGGTGCTGGGCGCCGCGCTGTCGGCCGTGCAGGCGCTTCTGCCGGCCTATCCGCTGATGATGCTGAGCCGCGTGCTGGAAGGGGTGTCGCACCTGGCCATTGTCGTGGTGGGTCCAGTGCTGATCGCCCAAACCGCGCCGCTGCGCCACCAGGGCTTGGCGATGACGCTGTGGTCAAGCTTCTTCGGCGTGTCGCTGGCGGTGCTGGCGCTGATCGCGCCGGGGCTTCTGCGACTGGGGGGCGAAGCGGCGGTGTTCCTGTTCCATGCGGGGTTCATGCTGGCGGTTGCCGCCGTTCTGGCGGTGCTGCTGCCCCCGATCCCGGCACAGGCGGCGCCGGCGGGAGAGCCTGGCGATGGGCTGCTGCGCCAGCATGTGGCGATCTATCGCTCGCCGCGCATCGCGGCGCCGGCGACAGGTTTCTTCTTTTATACCATTCTGTATGTCGCCCTGATCACCCTTCTGCCCCCGATCATGGAGGGCCAGAAGCTGCTCGCGGCCATGACCATGCCCCTGATCAGCATTCTTGTATCGCTGACATTCGGGGTCTGGATGCTGGGGCGCGTGTCGGCCGTGGTCCTGGTGCAGCTGGGCTTTGCGATTGCCTTTGTCGCGGGGGTGGCGCTGTGGCTGGGGTGGGAGAGCCCTGTCTTCCGCCTGGCCGCGGCGCTGGCGCTGGCGGCGGCGCTCGGCATCGTGCAGGGGGCATCCTTTGCCTCGATCCCGCAACTGAACGCCAGCGGGCGCGACCGGGCCGAGGCCTCTGGCGCGATCGCGCAACTGGGCAATCTTGGCACGACCACCGGCACGCCGATCCTGGCCGGGCTTATTGCGGCCTTTGGTCTGGCCGGTCTGGTCGGCTTCATCCTGCCGCTTTGTGCGGGCGGAATCGTCATCCACGCATGGCAGGCACGGCGGCGGCGCCGGCAGGCCTAGCGCCGGGGGTTAGACCCGCTCGACCGGCCCGCCTGCGGCCACCCAATCGCCCATGCCGCCCAGATTGTAGACCTCGGCATAGCCGAGACCCAGCAGAATCTCTGCCGCGCTACCCGACCGGCCGCCGCTCATGCAATAGACGGCCACGGCCTTGTCTGTCGCCAGGCGCTTGTCGCAGTCCGGCGCCTTGGGGTCGGCCTTCAATCCGACCAGGCCAAGCGGAACATGCACCGCCCCCTTGGCTTTTCCCGAGGCCTGCAACTCGCCGATCTCTCGGACGTCGAGCAGGGTCAGCGTCCCTGCCTTCGCACGGGCAATGGCTTCGACCGGAGCGATCCGGCCGACTTTCGGGCCGGAGGAGCGGAATAGGTTCAACATGGCGATGTCGCTTTCCATCTGGGGGAGTTGGGCCTTGTCCTGCATATACATGCAATAAATTGAATTTCAATTCACTCCGCGATGTCTTGCGCAGCATTCCGTGATCTGTTTTCTTGTGTTCACTCTTCGTTCACACAATCGCATTGGAGACTCGGCTTACTTGCCTTATCTATCGGCGGATCCGGGTGTTGGGGGCGTTCATGGCCGAGCAGAAGTTCATCGAAGTGCGCGGCGCGCGCGAACACAACCTGAAAAGCATCAACGTCGACATTCCCCGTGACCAGCTTGTGGTGATCACGGGGCTGTCCGGGTCGGGCAAATCCTCGCTCGCCTTCGACACGATCTATGCCGAAGGGCAGCGGCGGTATGTCGAAAGCCTGTCTGCCTATGCCCGGCAGTTCCTCGACATGATGGGCAAGCCCGATGTCGACCATATCTCGGGCCTGTCGCCCGCGATTTCCATCGAACAGAAGACGACGTCGAAGAACCCGCGGTCGACTGTGGGCACGGTGACCGAGATCTACGACTATCTGCGCCTGCTCTTCGCGCGCGTCGGCACGCCCTATTCGCCGGCGACGGGCCTGCCGATCACCGCGATGCAGGTGCAGGACATGGTCGATGCCGTGGTGGCGATGGAGGAGGGGACACGTGCCTATCTGCTGGCCCCCCTCGTTCGCGACCGGAAGGGCGAATACAAGAAAGAGTTCCTCGAACTGCGCAAGCAGGGCTTCCAGCGTGTCAAGGTCAACGGCCAGTTCTACGAGATCGAGGACGCGCCGACGCTCGACAAGAAGTTCCGTCACAACATCGATGTCGTGGTGGACCGCATCGTCGTGCGCGAAGGGATCGAGACGCGGCTGGCCGACAGCTTTCGTACAGCGCTGGACCTGGCAGACGGCATCGCCGTGATCGAGACGGCTCCTGCCGAAGGCGAAGGGCTGCGCACGACCTATTCCGAGAAGTTTGCCTGCCCTGTCTCCGGCTTTACCATCGCCGAGATCGAGCCGCGGCTCTTTTCCTTCAACGCGCCGCTCGGGGCCTGCCCGGCCTGTGACGGGTTGGGGGTCGAACTGTTCTTCGACGAACGCCTGATCGTGCCTGATCAGGAACTGACGCTGGCGCAGGGCGCGCTCGCCCCCTGGGCCAAGTCCAAGTCGCCCTATATCACCCAGACCATCGAAGCACTGGCCAGCCATTACGGATTTGACCGGCGCAAGAAATGGAAGGACTTGCCCGAAAAGGCGCGCGAGGTCTTCCTGCGCGGCTCGGGCGAGGAGGAAATCACCTTCCGCTATGACGAGGCGGGCCGGGTCTATCAGGTCTCGCGCGTGTTCGAGGGGATCATCCCCAACATGGAGCGCCGCTACCGCGAGACCGACAGCGCCTGGTCGCGCGAGGATATGGAGCGGTTCCAGAACAATCGCCCCTGTGGCACTTGCCACGGCTATCGTCTGAAACCCGAGGCACTGGCGGTCAAGATCGCCGGGCTGCATGTCGGCCAGGTGGTGCAAATGTCGATCAAGGAGGCCTATGCCTGGATCGACACTGTGCCCGCCTCGCTCAGCAACCAGAAGAACGAGATCGCGCGGGCCATTCTCAAGGAAATCCGCGAACGACTTGGTTTTCTTGTGAATGTCGGGCTGGACTACCTGACGCTGTCGCGCAGCGCTGGCACGCTTTCGGGCGGTGAAAGCCAGCGGATCCGGCTTGCGAGCCAGATTGGCTCGGGGCTGACAGGGGTGTTGTATGTGCTGGATGAGCCGTCGATCGGGCTGCACCAGCGAGACAATGACCGGCTGCTGACCACACTGAAGAACCTGCGTGACCAGGGAAATTCGGTTCTTGTCGTGGAGCATGACGAAGACGCGATTCGCGAGGCGGACTATGTCTTCGACATGGGGCCGGGGGCGGGGGTGCACGGCGGGCAGGTAGTGTCCCGCGGCACCCCGGCCGAGATTGCGGCTGATGCGGGCAGCCTGACTGGCCAGTATCTGGCGGGGACCCGCGCCATCGCCGTGCCGTCAGATCGGCGCAAGGGAAACGGCAAGAAACTGACCGTGGTCGGGGCGACCGGCAACAACCTCAAGAATGTCACGGTCGATTATCCGCTGGGCAAATTCGTCTGCGTCACCGGCGTTTCAGGCGGTGGCAAGTCCACGTTGACCATCGAGACGCTGTTCAAATCGGCCGCCAGCCGCCTGAACGGCTCGCATGAGACACCGGCGCCCTGCGAGACGATCAAGGGCTTTGAGCATCTCGACAAGGTCATCGACATCGACCAGCGCCCCATCGGTCGTACTCCTCGGTCGAACCCTGCCACCTATACCGGCGCCTTCACCCCGATCCGCGACTGGTTCGCCGGCCTGCCCGAAGCCAAAGCGCGCGGATATCAACCCGGGCGTTTCAGCTTCAACGTAAAGGGGGGGCGCTGCGAGGCGTGTCAGGGCGATGGCGTCATCAAGATCGAGATGCATTTTCTGCCCGATGTCTATGTGACCTGCGAAACCTGCAAAGGCCAGCGCTACAACCGCGAAACCTTGGAAATCAGGTTCAAGGGCAAGAGTATAGCCGACGTTCTTGACATGACGGTCGAGGATGCGCAGGCCTTTTTCCAGGCCGTGCCGTCCATCCGCGAAAAGATGGACGCGCTGGTGCAAGTGGGGCTTGGCTACATCAAGGTCGGCCAGCAGGCCACCACCCTTTCGGGCGGTGAGGCGCAGCGGGTCAAGTTGTCAAAGGAGCTCAGCCGCCGGGCCACGGGCCGCACGCTCTATATTCTTGACGAGCCGACAACAGGCTTGCATTTCGAGGATGTACGCAAGCTTCTTGAAGTGCTGCATGAACTGGTCGAGCAGGGCAATTCGGTCATTGTCATCGAGCACAACCTCGATGTGGTAAAGACGGCCGATTGGGTGATCGACATCGGTCCCGAGGGCGGTGATGGCGGCGGTGAGATCGTCGCCACCGGCACGCCCGAGGATGTTGCCAAGGTGGAACGCAGCCACACGGGGCGCTATCTCAAGCAGATGCTGTCCGCGCGGCGGGTTGCCGCCGAGTAGCGTCGAGACCCGCGCGATCTGCCGCCGAGCGGCGCTGCGTCAACCGTGGCGTGTTGGATGCTTTCGTGCCAATGTGCCGGTCAAGAAACGGCAGAAAACGGCAGTGATGGCAGGCAGCATGCGGCAGGGCGGACCGGATTTCCGCGCAACAGAGGGTGTCCGTCGCCGTGGCGGCTGGATTGGTCGCGTGGTGCAGGCCGTGGTGATCCTGCCGCCGCTTGTCTTGCTGGCCATGGCACTCTGGTTCCAGTTGGAGGGCGTGCTGCGCACCGCCATTCTGGCGCTGCTCGCGGCGGCGACCGTGGGGCTTGTCCGCTTGTGGTGGCAAGGGCGGGGATGGACCGTCTGGGCCGGTGCCCTGGCGCTGTTCGTGCTTGGCTCGGTCTGGTATTCGACCATCCGCCCGTCGAACGATCGAGACTGGCAGCCCGATGTCGCCCATGGCGTGACCTCTGACGTAAAGGGCAACATCGTTACCCTTTACAACGTGCGCAATTTCGATTGGCGCACGGAAACCGACTACACGCCCCGCTGGGAAACCCGCACCTACGACCTCGACAAACTGAACGAGGTCGATCTGTTCACCTCGACCTGGGGCGATCCCGACATCGCCCATATCATGGTGGGCTTCGGCTTTTCCGATGGGCAGCATGTCGTCTTTTCGGCCGAAACCCGCAAGGCGGTGGGGCAGAGCTATTCGACCCTCGGGGGGTTTTTCCGCCTCTACACCCTTATCATCATCGCGGCGGACGAGCGGGACATCATCCGGCTGCGCACCGACATCCGAAAGGATCCGCCCGAGACGGTCTCGATCTTTCCGCTGACCATGCGGCCCGAGCGGCGGAAGGAGCTGTTCCTTGAATATCTGTCGATGGGCGACGCACTGGCGCTGCACCCCGAGTTCTACAACACGCTGACCACAAACTGCACGACGGTCGTGTGGAAACTGGCGCGGGCGCTTTCCCCTGGCATGCCGCTGGACTGGCGGGTGCTGCTTTCTGGCCAGTTCCCGGAATACCTGCATGAACTGGGCGTGCTTAGCCCGGGCCTGCCCTTTGCCGAGGTGGCAAAGCGGGCCGTGCTGCCAAAGCTCGGGCCTGGCGGCGATAACGGGCCGGCCTTTTCGGCGCGGCTGCGCGAAGGTCGGGTGCCCTGATCAGCCCTTGATCGGGCAGGTGCTCACACCCAGCATCGAGTAGAGCGGGCAGGTGCTGAACAGCCCCGTCAACAGGGGCACGATCCCGATCAGCTTGGCGTAGTGCCAAAATCCGGTGCCCTGGTCGACAAAGAACCAGGCGATCAGGGCCAGGCCAACGACGATGCGAAGGATGCGGTCGATACCGCCGACATTGGTAGTGAGCATTTGCCAGTTCCCGTTCTGTGGCTGCGCGCGTTGCGTGCAGGGACAGGATGCGCCTTGATCTGGGTTCTGTCCAATGAAACCGGCCAGGTGCGGGGACGTGCCGGTTTTCCCGATCGCAAAGGCATAGTCCATTTGGGTCATGTGGGGGGGCAGGATTGGGTTTCCACTGATCTTGGCGCGGTTGGCGCCTTTGTCCTGGCGGAGACAAGATCATGAACACTTTTCCAAGGCCTCAGAACCTCACATTTCTGCGCTTCTGCCGGCACCGACCCAGCGGGCGGAGGCGTTCTGGCAGGTGGCTGTTGCCGGCTTCGGTGCTTGCCATGCTTCTCAGCCTGCCTGCCGCAAGTTCGGCTGCCACAAAGCCCAACGTAGTCCGATGCAGTCTTGAGGATGTCGGCGGTGCAACTGCCTGTATTGGCCCCCTATCAGAGGCGGCGGTCTCGCCCGCCAACGGCTACTTCGGATCAGACTGGTCCGAACTGCTGAGCGTGGATCTGGCCGGGACAGAGGGTGGTGGAACAGCCTCGTCCGCGATTTCGGGCCTTCTGTTCTCGGTGTCGACAGAAGGAACCAGCACCACCTTGGGGACATGGTCGGCCAGCAGCTTTGCCAAATGGTCGTCCATCCTGCTGGTGCTGGTGAACGGGCTTTCGGAAAGCTCGTACCTGATCGACACATCAACGACTTCGGGCCTCTGGAGCTCGGTCGGAACCACACTGAATGGGGACAGCACACTGGACTCAATCCGGGTCTATGGCAAAGAGGCCGTTCCGGCGCAGGTGCCATTGCCGGCAGCGGGCCTGCTGCTGGCCGGAGGACTGGCGCTGATGGCCGCGCTGCGCGGTCACCGGCGGCCCTGAGACGGCCGCACGGACAGGGGCGGTGCGCAAGGGCCGCCCCGATCTTCAGGACGGGTGCGGAAGAGCGATGTGACTGACCGGCGATGTCGCTTGTACCCGGTCGTCGAAACGTGGCGGTGGGCGGGGCGCGGAAACGCCAAGGCGTGGCGTCCATTGTGCCCGTAACGAGAACAGTGCGCATAACTGCCCGGAATTGTCGCAGCAATTTGCTATCCCATTCGCGCCAGGCGTGCATTTTGGAGATTGCGGCGAAATTATGTTAACTTTGCGTCGAACAAGCCGTATTCTGCATTGCTAATAAGTTTGGTTTGTACGGAGGCCGGTATGGGCGTTTACGGAAAGTTTATTGGCGTTGTCTCGCTGGCGGTTGCACTGACCGCCGGGGCGGCAGGGGCGGCGACGGTGCCGGTGGGCGAAAAGTGTGGTTCGGGCAATGGCGCGAAATACATCTCGCTGACTCAGGGCGGGCCGACCATCGCGGATGCGCTGTCGGCGACGATGTGCGAGGGCGGCAACTCGACCGGGGGCAAGAACAGCCCCATCGTGAAGGCCGGTTGGACGCTGGGCGCCGAAGTTCAGGGCAAGTCTGAAGATCCGGCAGAGCCTGGTGATGGCAAACTGGGCCTTACCGTGGATCTCAGCACCGGTTTCTGGTCCATTCTGAACCCGAACGGCTACAAGAACATCGGCATCTCGATCAAGCAAGGCAACGGCTTTGCCTTCTATGTGCTGAATGTCACCAAGGCGCTGAGCGGTTACTTCTACACTGGTAACGATCCGTCTCCGACCGGGCATGGCCTGTCCCACGCAAACGCCTGGTACAAGGGCGACCCCACGCCGCCGTCTGAAGTTCCGCTTCCCGCTGCGGGCTGGCTGATGCTGGCCGGGATCGGCGGCCTGGCTGCGCTGCGCCGCCGCAAGGCCTGATCCAGGGCTGCAAGACCCTACGAAAGGGGCGGTCGAAGGACCGCCCCATTTGTTTTGCCCGAGAATCGCGCATTTTTTGAACGACTTACGCGGAAGCCGGTCGTTTCACATCCAGCGACAAAATCTGCACGCTGCCGACACTGTTCCTGCGGCATCACCAGTCATTCGCCCAGAAGTTGTTTTTCGTGGTTAATGGCAGAAATGTGTTCAAATAGCGCAAAACTGCTGACATTTCCTGGGTCGGAAAGCGGCGCACGGGGGGGTCCCGTGGCTGGGGACAGGGATTGAACGGTATGTTTGCGAAGGGCGCTATTGCAGCGGTTGGACTGGTGGCAGCAGTTTCGGCGGCCGAAGCGAAGACGGTGGTTTTCGACTTTGCGGCCCAGGGCTGGCAGTCGGGCGGGGCCTTGAACTACACGGTCGACGATCTGACGCTCGAGATCACTGCCGACAACTACGACACCCCCGAGACAGTGGGCGAGCCGCTGGACACCAACTTTGGCCTGCCGATCCTTCGGTCGGCTGGCTACGGTCTGTACGTCACCTACTGGGGCGACAACGATCATCGGATTGACGGCATCATCAACGAGGTCGTGAGCTTTGCCTTCAACAAGGTCGTCACGATCACGAATGTGACCTTTGGCAGCGTCAAGGACGGCAGCCTGTTCGATCTGTTCGTGGACGGCACCTATACCCGCAGCGCCGGTGTCGATGGCGCGAGCTTCGACGAGACGGGCAGCACCTTCGGGATTGGCGCGTCATTTGACGAATGGGTCAAGGTCTGCAAGACCGAGGACAAGAAGCAGTCGTGGAACGACAAGCACAGCAAGCACGACAAGAAACCCAAGGAAAAGTGTGATTGGGTCTACGACTATTCGGCCTTCAAGATCACCAGCCTGACGGTGACCTACGACGATCCCCCGCCGCCGTCGGAAGTGCCGCTGCCGGCCGCCGGCTTCCTGCTGCTGGGCGCGATGGGCGGCCTGGCCGCGCTGCGCCGCCGCAAGGCCTGAGCGCCGGACCACCGGAATGCGAAAGGGCGGCCTTGGGGCCGCCCTTTGTTTTGCTGCGATCCGGCAGGATCAATCCATCTGCTTGAAGTTCAGGCTCGCGCCTTCCTTGATGCCACTCGGCCAGCGCGAGGTGATGGTCTTGGTGCGCGTGTAGAAGCGGAAGGCATCGGGACCATGCTGGTTCAGATCGCCGAAGGCCGATTTTTTCCAGCCGCCGAAGGTGTGATAGGCCAGCGGCACCGGGATCGGGACGTTGATCCCGATCATGCCGACGTTCACGCGGTTGGCGAAGTCGCGCGCCGTGTCGCCGTCGCGGGTGAAAATCGCGGTGCCGTTGCCGTATTCGTGGTCCATGGCATAGCCAAGGGCCTCTTCGTAGGTCTTGGCGCGCACGGTCGAAAGCACCGGCCCGAAGATTTCCTTGCGGTAGATGTCCATGTCGCGGGTGACATGGTCGAATAGATGAGGACCGACAAAGAAGCCGTTCTCATAGCCCTGCAGCTTGAAGTTCCGCCCGTCGACCACCAGCTTCGCGCCCTGCTGGATGCCGGTCTCGACCAGTTTCAGAATGTTGGCCTTGGCGGCGGCGGTCACGACGGGGCCGTAATCGACGTCATTGCCGGCGGTGTAAGGGCCGACTTTCAACTTCTCGATCCGCGGGATGAGCTTTTCGATCAGGGCGTCGGCCGTCGCGTCGCCCACAGGCACAGCGACCGAGATGGCCATGCAGCGTTCGCCCGCCGCACCATAGCCGGCCCCCACCAGCGCATCCGCTGCCTGATCCAGGTCGGCGTCGGGCATGATGATCATGTGGTTCTTGGCGCCGCCAAAGCACTGCACGCGCTTGCCGTTCGAACAGCCCCGGCCATAGATGTACTCGGCGATCGGGGTCGAGCCGACAAAGCCGATCGCGCCGATCACGGGGTTGTCGAGAATGGCGTCGACCGCTTCCTTGTCGCCGTTGATCACTTGCAGCACGCCATCGGGCAGGCCCGCTTCCTGCATCAGTTCGGCCAGCATCAGCGGCACTGAGGGATCGCGTTCGCTGGGCTTCAGGATGAAGGCATTTCCGCAGGCAAGCGCCGGACCCATCTTCCACATCGGGATCATGGCCGGAAAGTTGAACGGCGTGATTCCGGCTGCAACGCCAACGGGTTGGCGCATGGAATACATGTCGATCCCGGGGCCGGCACTGTCGGTGAACTCGCCCTTCAGCATCTGCGGCGCGCCGATGCAGAACTCCATCACCTCCAGCCCGCGCTGGATGTCGCCCTTGGCATCTGGGATTGTCTTGCCGTGCTCGCGCGACAGCGCCTCGGCCAGCTTGTCCATGTCGCGGTTCAGAAGGCGCACGAATTCCATCATCACCCGCGCGCGGCGTTGCGGGTTTGTGGCGCCCCACTTGACCTGTGCCTTGGCGGCGTCGGCAGCGGCCTGATCCAGCTCGGCTTTGGTGGCAAGAGGAACGCGCGCCTGCACTTCGCCGGTGGCGGGGTTGAACACATCGGCAAAGCGTCCGGAGGTGCCCTTGACGTGCTTGCCGTTGATCCAGTGGGTCAGTTCTTGCATGGAATCCTCCTTGATCCTTGCGTGCAGGATAGTCTTGCGAAAATGCCCGGAACAGGGGCAAGATTTCAAAAGCGTTTTGCATTCTTGCAATGGGGTCTGTGGTGCCGGATTGGGATGACCTGCGGGTGTTTCTGGCCGTGGCCCGCAGCGACAGCCTGTCGGCGGCCGCGCGGGTGCTGAAGATCGATCCGGCGACTGTCGGGCGGCGCATCGCGCGGCTGGAAGATGCCTTATCGGCGCGTCTGTTCGCCAAGTCGCCCCAGGGCTACGCCGTGACCGAGGCCGGCCAGCGCCTGCTGCCCCATGCCGAGGCCGCGGAACGGGCCATGGGTGCTGCAGAGGAAGATCTGCGTGGCGAGGCAGGCGCTCTCTCCGGGCAAATCCGCATCGGCGCGCCGGACGGCTGTGCGAACTACCTCTTGCCGCAGGTCGTGGCTGCGATTTGCGACGAGAACCCGGGCCTTGAGGTTCAGATCGTGGCCCTGCCGCGCGTGTTCAACCTGTCCAAACGCGAGGCCGACATGGCTGTCGGGGTCTCGCCCCCCTCGGCCGGGCGACTGACGGTGCAGAAGCTGACGGATTACCACCTGCATCTTGCCGCCAGCCGTGCCTATCTGGACCGCACGGGCCCGATCCTGAGGCGCGACGACCTGCGGGGGCGGCGGATCATTGGCTATATCCCCGACATGATCTTTGACAAGGAACTCGACTACCTTTCCGAGATCGGGGCCGAAGCGGTGGGCCTGGGGTCAAACTCGGTCTCGGTGCAGCTCAATTGGTTGCGCCATGGGGCAGGGGTGGGCATGGTGCATGGCTTTGCCATGCCCGCTGCCCCGGAACTGGTGAAGGTGCTGGGCGACGAGGTCCGTCTGACGCGGTCGTTCTGGCTGATCCGCCATGCCGACGACCGCCGGGTGGAGCGCCTTGTCCGCTTCGCCGATCTTCTGACCCAGGGCGTGCGGCGCGAGATGGCCCGGCTGGAAAGCATTGCTTGACAGAATGTTGCGCGCAATGGACGCTCAACGAAAGAAAAGGGGAGGTTACCATGCTTGTGCAGCAAATCCTGGGTGAAAAGCCTCAGGTTGGTGTCATCACGATTTCACCCAAGGCCACGCTGACCGAGGCGGTGGAACTGCTGTCAGCCCACCGGATCGGGGCAGTCATCGTCTCTGCCGATGGGCGGGGCGTGCTGGGCATCCTGTCTGAACGCGATGTCGTGCGCGAGTTGGGCAAGCGCGGGACGGCTTGCCTGAATGATCGGGTGGAGCAGGTCATGACGTCCAAGATCATCTCTTGCAGCAAGTCAGAGCCTGCCGTTGCGGTGCTGCAAAAGATGACCGACGGGCGGTTCCGCCACATGCCGGTGATGGAGGGGGCCGAGATGGTCGGGCTGATTTCGATCGGCGACGTGGTGAAGGCACGCTTGTCCGAGTTGGCGATGGAAAAGGACGCGCTCGAAGGCATGATCAAGGGCTTCTGAGTCGCGCCTTTTGCTTGCATTGGCCGGCGCAATAATGTTGCGTGGCGCCGCAGGGCAGCGAGAGGGGTTTCATGCGCATCGGTCTTTATCCCGGCACGTTCGACCCGGTTACCCTGGGCCATACGGATATCATCCAGCGGGCCATGGCGCTGGTTGACCGTCTGGTGATCGGCGTGGCGATCAACCGTGACAAGGGGCCGCTTTTCTCGCTGGAAGAGCGTGTGGCCATGGTCGAGGAAGAGTGCCGGGCCATCGTCGGACGGACAGGCGGCGAGATCGTCGTGCATCCCTTCGAGAATCTGCTCATCGACTGTGCCCGCGACGTCGGGGCGAGCGTCATCGTCCGGGGTCTTCGTGCGGTCGCGGATTTCGAGTATGAGTTCCAGATGGTGGGCATGAACCGCGCACTCGATGCAAGTATCGAGACGGTCTTTCTGATGGCCGATGCGCGTCGCCAGGCCATTGCCTCGAAGCTGGTCAAGGAAATTGCCCGCCTTGGGGGCGATGTCTCGAAATTCGTGACCCCGCAGGTCGAGGCCGCCCTGGCGCGCAAATACGGCTGACCCCAAATGCAAAAGGGCGACCCGAGGGCCGCCCTGCATCGTGTCATCAGGCTTTGCCTGTCACAGGCCGTAGACCGCCTCACGGGCAAGTCGGTCGGCGTCGCCCCGGTAGATCCCCAGGTCCAGCGCCACATCGAGCGGCATCCGCTCGATCTCTTGCCGCGTGTGCCGATAGAGCGCCTGCTTGCGAGCGGCTTCTTTCAGTCGACCAATCACGTTCAGCATTTTCGTATCCTTTCTTCGTCTGCGCAGAGGGCAACCCGGATTGGTCATCCCGCCGCGTGTCCATGATGTGTGCTTTCTGTTAGCGCAAACAACTGCCGTGTCCGCCCTGGCGCCATGCGCTCAGTGCATGGCTATGGGCGCGCTTGCATGGCTATTTGTCAGGCTTTGCCCCAGGGCAGAAGCCGCCGCCACAGGCTAGTTGGCCGGGCAGCGCGGGGCAGCAGTTCTGGGAGATTGTCCACATCGATGACCAGGTTGCGACGGGCGGCGGTTTCGGCCAAGGCGCGCCGCAAGGGCTCATGCGTATGCAGAAGATGCAGGAAGTGGCCCGCGTCGAGCGTCAGGAGCGTGCATTTGGTGATCGCCCGGACAATCACGCCATGAGGATGGCCAAGCAGGATGATCAGCTGGCCGAACATCTCGCCCTGGCCCAGCAGATGCAATTCGCCATCGCGATCGACCTCGACCGTTCCAGAGGCCACGAACCAGACCTTGCGTGGCCGGTCGTCCCGGCCGAGCAACTGGTGCCCCGGGGCGGCATAGACGGTCCGCAGCTTGGTGATAAGCACCGTCTGCTGTGCCAGGCTCAGTCCCTCGAACAGCGGGAAGGCCTTCGCGAGGACCGATTTCTGCAACGCGAGGTCCAGCTTGGGCCGACGGCGCAATTCGGCCCGGCGCCGTTCGACATCGGCCATCAGGCTGGAGCGCAGCTCGGGTCCGATCAGGCCGTCACTGGTCAGCTGATCGTACTCGGCCTCTTCCTTCTGCAAGGTCATGCGGCGGATGAGGCGGCGTTCCACCTCTTCTGTATAGCCTGGGTATTGCTGGCGTAGTTCGTTCTTTTCGTTCTCCGAGTCATGGAGGCGCCAGTTGATCAGCTCATGCAGCACATCCGCGACGCGCTGGCCATGGATGCGCAAGATGCGTGTGTCGACGAACCGGTGCAGATCCTGCAGAACCTGCCCGTTCGCAACAAGATACTCGAGCCGGCCTGCGACCAGCCCTTCAAGCGGTGCCGAGATGTCCAGGTTGTTGTGCAGGATCTCGGCTAGGCCTTGGGTCCTTGGCGGGCGGAGTGACTGGCGGACAGCGGCACGGTAACCGCCGCGCCCCTCGGTGCGGACGCCTTCGATAAGCCTGTCGACCTCGTCCAGCATCCGGTCGGCCAGCTTGGTGGTCATCAGCTGATCGCGGAAGGCCCCCAGGATCAGATCCCGTTCATGCGCGGCAAGAGCGACAAGGCTCAGGGTCACGCGGTCCTTGTCGAGAATATCCTTGGCCTCATCGGCCTTCGCCACGGCCGTGTTCAGCCTTTCTGAAAAGCGATCATGTTCCGAACGCACGATGCCAGGTTGCAGGCTGACATTGTGCAGCGCCTCGTCGACCACCTCGCGCACCGATTGAAGTGCGACGGCGACCACCTGGCGGGACAACGCCTTGTCCATCGGTGAAAGCCGATCCAGCCCCAGCAGGGTGATCACCCGCCGCAGCGTCGTGCCCTGAACAAGCAAAGTGAACAGCGCAAAGCCGGTTGCGACAATCCCGACCTCGTGTTTCACAGCGGCGGGAACGTTGGAATGCTCGGTCACCGCCAGCGCCAGGGCCAGTGTCACCGCACCGCGCAGCCCACCCCACAGGATGGCCAGGCGGTAAGACCGTTCGACCTTGGGCGACACGCGCGCAAAGGTCAGCAGCGGCAAAAGACCGAACAGGATGATGGCGCGAGCCACCAGCGCGGCAATGACCACGATCGCAATCAACAGCAGGTCGAAGGCATGCAACCCCGCCATGAGCCGCGGGATCAGGATGGCGGCCAGCATGAAGATCAGCCCGCCAGACCAGTAGGCCAGCAGTTCCCAGGTCTCGCGCAGCTTCTGCAAGGCGGGCGGTGTCATCCTGCCCGGCGCTGCTACGTTCAGCGTCAACCCCGCCGCGACCACAGCGACCACTCCCGAGGCCTGAAGCAGTTCATCGGTCAGAATGAAGCTGACATAGGGCAGGGCGAATGACACCGAGATCTGCCCCAGCGGATACTCCCCCAGCCAGCCGATCAACTGAACGCCGATCCGGGCCACCAGCCAGCCAAAGGCGGCACCCCCGAACAAGAGCCAGGGAAACTGTGCCGCCGCCGTGCCGAAGGTCGGCACTTGGGCGCCGACGGTCACGAAATCGAGGAACACGGCAAAAAGCGCGATGGCTGCAGCATCGTTCAACAGGCTTTCGCCCTCGACAATCCGTGCAAGGCGCTGGGGCGCCGGGGTTGCCCGGAAAATCCCCACGACCGCCGATGGATCGGTTGTCGAGACGATGGCGCCGATGAGCAGGCAGGCCGCCAGCGACATGGTCGAGAACGGATGCAATGCAAAGCCGACAACCACTGTTGCCACAGCCACGGCCACAACCGCGAGCACCAGGATCGGCACCCAATCGTCCAGCATGCGTCGCAGGTTGATCGACAGAGAGACCTGGAACACCAGCGTCGGCAGGAAGCAGTAAAGAAAGACCTCGGACGAGATCGGCAGATGCAGGATGGCCAGCGCGACCGTGTTGAGCGCGTTCGTCCAGGTCGAGAACCAGAAGAAACTTGCACCGGCCCCGATCGTGATCCCGGCAAAGGCAAGAACCACACTGACCGGAAGCCCCAGCCGTTCGGCCAGCGGGTCGCTGAAGGCGATGACCACCAGCAACGCAGCAATGACCAGTATGACGACGAGCATTTCCATGCTTGCCCTTTAGCGCCACGCGGCCAACAGGGCTAGGGCCTTTGGCATCGGGGCCAGCCGCTTGTGCAGGCCGGCCCCGAGGGGGTGTCAGAGCAGCTTGCCCATGGCGACGGCGGTATCGGCCATGCGGTTTGAGAAACCCCATTCATTGTCGTACCAGGACAGGATCGAACAGAAAGTGCCGTCCATCACCTTGGTCTGATCCATGTGGAAGACCGAGGAGTGCGGGTCATGGTTGAAGTCGGACGAGACGTTCTTGAACATCGTGTAGCCCAGAATGCCCTTCAGCGGGCCGCTGTCGGCGGCTGCCTTGATCGCGGCATTGATCTCTTCGGCGCTGGTCGCGCGCTTGGCGATGAACTTCAGGTCCACGACCGACACGTTCGGTGTCGGCACCCGGATCGAAATCCCGTCCAGCTTGCCCTTCAACTCCGGCAGAACCAGACCAACGGCCTTTGCAGCACCGGTCGAGGTCGGGATCATGCTCAGCGCCGCTGCGCGGGCGCGGTACAGGTCCTTGTGCATCGTATCCAGCGTCGGCTGGTCCCCGGTATAGGAGTGGATGGTGGTCATCATCCCCTTCTCGATCCCGATCGCCTCATGCAGGACCGCGGCCACCGGGACCAGGCAGTTCGTGGTGCAGGATGCGTTCGAGACAACCAGATCATCCTTGGTCAAGGCATGATGGTTGATTCCATAGACGATGGTCTTGTCCGCGCCGTCGCCGGGGGCCGAGATCAGGACGCGTTTCGAGCCATTCTCGAGATGCGCCAGGCATTTCTCCTTCGAGGTGAAGATCCCCGTGCATTCCATCACGATGTCGACATTGCCCCAGGGCAGGTCGGCCGGGTTCTTGATGGCGGTGACCTGCATCGGGCCGCGGCCCACATCGATCCAGTCGGGGCCCGTCGTCACCTCCACCGGGAAACGGCCATGCACGCTGTCAAAGCGCAAAAGATGGGCATTCGTCTCGACCGGGCCGAGGTCGTTGATCGCGATCACCTCGATATCGGTCCGCCCCGACTCGATGATGCCGCGCAGCACGTTGCGACCGATCCGGCCGAAGCCGTTGATTGCCACTTTGACCGTCATGCTTCTCTCCTCGCTGCCGTCAGCCCCTGCGGGCGACTCATTCATCTGATAGCGCTAACATCCCTGCCGCGACGGCAATTGCAACCGTCCGCATGCAAGCTTAGCGCCAGAAGGAAAGATATTCCACGAAGTCGGCGAGTTTGCGCAGCAGGAAAAACGTCACACCGCTGTGCAGCACCAGCACGTCGAGCGCCGCCAGGCCAAACAGCAGCCCACCCAGCAGGAAAGGAAACCGGTCTGTCATGGGCGGGGGCAGGCCCCCCGGCGCTCCTCTCAGCTCGCGAGGCGCCCCATCACCCCGGCCACGTCGGCCATCCGGCAGGAGAAACCCCATTCGTTGTCATACCAGGCCAGAACCCGGACGGTACGCCGGCCGACGACCTTGGTCTGGTCTGGGGCGAAGATAGACGAATGCGTCGTGTGGTTGAAGTCGATCGACACTTTCGGTTCCGGGTCATAAGCCAGGACCATGCCCATGTAGCCCGCCGCCGCCTCGCGCACGATCTCGTTTACGTCGGCAACCGAGACATCCTTGCCCGCGACAAAGGTCAGGTCCACCGCACTGACGTTTGGCGTCGGCACGCGGATGGCGCTGCCGTCAAGTTTGCCCGACAGTTCCGGCAGCACTTCGCCCAGGGCCTTGGCCGCGCCGGTCGAAGTGGGGATCATCGCCATCGCCGCGGACCGCGCGCGATAGAGATCCGAATGGCCGCGGTCCAGCGTAGGCTGGTCGCCGGTGTAGCTGTGGATGGTGGTCATGATCCCGGAGTCGATGCCAATCGCATCGTTCAGAACCTTGGCAAGCGGCGCCAGGCAGTTCGTCGTGCAGGATCCGTTCGAAACAACCAGGTGTTCGGGCAGAAGCTGGCGGTGGTTCACGCCATAGACCACGGTCTTGTCGGCACGTTTGGCCGGCGCCGAGACAAGCACCCGCTTGGCCCCGCGGCCCAGATGCACCGCTGCCTTTTCGCGGTCGTTGAACTTGCCGGTGCATTCCAGAACGACATCGACACCTTCCCAGTCCAGCTCTTGCGGGTTGTAGGTCGACATCACGCGGATCGGTCCCCGGCCAAGGTCCAGCCCCCCGTTCGATACCCGCACCATGCCGGGAAACCGCCCGTGAACGCTGTCGTACTTCAGCAGATGCGCGTTGGTCTCGATCGGGCCCGTGGCATTGATCGCCACCACCTGCACGTCATTACGCGCAGCCTCGGTGATGTGGGCCAGCGTGCAACGCCCGATGCGGCCAAAGCCGTTGATTCCGACGGTGATTGTCATGGGGCAGTCTCCTGCGGTTCTTTGCGGCTTCCTCCCTGTCGATTACTGTCATGCGGCACGGGGGAAAAGTCGGAAAACGACGTAATGTCAATTTGTTAGCGCAAACTCTTTCCGGTTGCGCTAACAGACGGGGCTTGTCAGGCCCGCCGGCTCGGCTAGGGTCCGGGGAGAGTGTTTGGATCGGGACTGTCGGATGAGTGGGCTTCTGGCGCTGTTGGATGATGTGGCGGCCATTGCCAAGGTCGCGGCGGCCTCTGTCGACGATATTGCCGCCGCGGCGGCCAAGGCGGGCACCAAGGCCGCAGGCGTGGTCATCGACGACGCGGCGGTCACGCCGAAATACGTCACCGGGTTTGACGCCCATCGTGAACTGCCGATGATCTGGCGCATTGCGCTTGGCTCGGTGCGCAACAAGATTGTGATCCTCTTGCCGGCCCTGATGCTGCTCGAGATCTTTCTGCCCCAGGCGATCACGCCGCTCCTGATGCTGGGCGGCGCCTATCTTTGCTTCGAAGGGGCCGAAAAGCTGCTGCATGCCTTCGCGCCCCATGCCGACCATTCCGCGGCGGCAGCGCAAGAGCCGCAGGACCCGACCCATCTGGAAGAGGAGAAGGTCGCCGGCGCCATCAAGACCGACTTCATCCTCTCTGCCGAGATCATGACGATTGCGCTTTCGGTGATCCCGGAGGGGAACCTCTGGCTGCAGGGCGCGACGCTGGCGGTCGTGGGCATTGTCATCACGGTTGCTGTCTATGGTGCGGTGGCCCTGATCGTGAAGATGGATGATATCGGGCTCCATCTTGCCGCAACGGCGCGGCTGGGCCTGTCGCGCGCGGTCGGGCGCGGATTGGTGCGGGGCATGCCCAAGCTGTTGGCCTTCCTGTCCGTGGTCGGAACCGCAGCGATGCTGTGGGTCGGCGGCAACATCGTGCTGCACGGGCTGGATGTGCTGGGTGTGCATGGCCCCTACGCCACGATCCACCATTGGGCCGAGGCCGCGGCCCATGTCGTGCCGGCCGAGGTTCAGGGCTTTGTCACCTGGCTTGTCACGGCCTTTTTCGATGGCATCGCCGGGCTCTTGCTGGGGCTCTTGCTGATCCCGCTGGCGACCCGGGTCATCAGCCCCCTCGTCGCCCGCCTGGGCAACAAGGGGGCCGGCGCGCATTAGTCCTCTGCGCCTGCTCGGCTTCAAAGCAACCCAAGCTCTGCGTCACATGCTGTCGGGCCATACTTCGCGGCCGGCGGCCAGGGCCGTTGTGGCCAATCCGGCTCGAAGACAAAGCTCGACCGCGTCCGCCCCGGCAGCAACGCGCCGTTCCCGGCCCCGAGGGCATAGTCATAGTAGAGCTTCACGATCTCTTCCCGGCTGACCTGCCGAGCTGCCGGATGGGCAAGGCAAGCCTCTCGCCAGCGCAAGACCCTGTCGAAACGCCCGTCGCGCGGCAGATCGAACCCTTCATAATATTCCAGAAACCAGAACCGCATGAAGATCGGCGTATAGACCGCCTCGGCCAGCCCGAAGCGATCGAACAGAAAGGTCCCGCCGGGATTGTGCTGCATCAGGAAGCGGTCGATCTCTGCATAGAGATCAAGAAGCTTTTGCTCCAGCGCCGCGGCCTTGTCGCGATCCTGGTTCATCACAAAGATATAGCCTGCTCCGACAAACGGCCCTTCGCGGGCGATCAGCAATTGCTCGACGGCATGCTCATAGGGGTCTGACCGGCGTATCCGTCCACCCGGCAGCACCTCATCCAGATAGCCCAGAATGACAAGGCTTTCCTTCAGGATACGCCCGTCGGCAAGTTCCAGCACGGGCAGGGACGTCGTGCCTTGTGTCTTGCGCAACAGGTCGGGATCGCGGGGTTTCGTGATGTCCACAACGCGGAACTCTACCGCGTCGGTCTGGCCCTTCAGGGCAAGCAGGATTTCCAGCCGCTGCGAAAAGGGGCAGACGGGAATGTGGTAGACGATGGGTCTTGCGGTGGTCATGTTTGATGCCTGTTGCTGTTCCGATCCGGGCGCGTTCGCCGTCCCGTGTCGCCCCGCAAGTCTGCCGTCTTGCCAGTCCGGGACCACACCATGAACGTCCGTGCCGAGTATGGTATCAGTCAACAAATCAGATAAATCGATTGTTGGCATAAAACATATCTGTCCCATGAATTTGCGCAGCTTCGATCTCAATCTGCTTCTGGTGCTGGACGCGCTGCTTCGCGAAGGCTCTACCGTGAAGGCGGGCGAACGGGTCGGACTGTCCCAGCCTGCCGTTTCCGCTGCGCTGGCGCGACTGCGTCATGCCCTGGGGGATCCGCTGTTTGTCCGACAGGGGCAGGGCCTGGTGCCGACGGATTTTTCCCGCGCCCTTGCCATGCCGCTCAGGGCCGAACTGGATCGGCTCGAGGCCTTGCTGGCGCCGCCGGCCGGTTTTGACCCTTCGGCCGCATCGATGACCTTTCGCATCGCGGGCAGCGATTTCTTTGGCGAGATCCTGATGCCGGCCCTGGCCGTGCACCTGACGGCTGCCGCACCGGGCGTGGGCCTGCAACTGGTCGATCTGGTGCCGGATCGCTATATCGACACGCTCGAAATGTATGAGGCTGACATGGCGCTCATACCGGATGGCGACTTGCCGGATTGGCTGGAAAAGCGGCCCCTGTTCCGCTCGCCCTTCGTGCTGGTCGCCCGGCGCACGCACCCTGCGCTGGTTCAGGCAGGAGTGGCCCCCGGTCAGACGCTGCCACTCGACCTGTTCTGCGAGTTGCCACACATCCTGTTTTCGCCGCAGGGCAAGATGACCGCGCAGACCGATGTTGCCCTGGCCCGGATCGGGCGCAGGCGCCGGGTGATCATGTCGCTTTCGACCTTTTCGGGGGTTTGCCGCACAGTCAGCAGCAGTGAACTTGTCGCGGTGGTGCCATTGCAGTTCGCGCAAGCCGTCTCGGAGCAACTGGGCCTCGATCTCTATCCGCCGCCCTTGCCGATGCCTGTGCCGCTGATCGTCGCGGCCTGGCACCGACGTTCCTCGGCAAGCCCCGCGCATCGCTGGATGCGCGGGTTGGTGGCAGAGGTGCTTGAGCCGCTGGATGCGCCCGGGCTGGCCTGATGCAGGTCAGCCGAGAAGCGCCTCGACCTTGGCGACGGTTGCTTCGGCGGTGATGCCGAATTCCTTGTACAGCCGGTCGGCCGGAGCCGAGGCGCCAAAGCCCGCCATCCCCACGAAATCGGCCTTGCCGGCCTTGCCGCCTTCGCCGATGAGCCAGCGGTCCCAGCCAAAACGGACACCTGCTTCGATGGCCACGCGCACCGGGCCGGGCGGCAGGACCTTGCGGCGATAGGCAGCGTCCTGATCGGCGAACAACTCCTGGCACGGCATGGAGACAACCCGGGTGCCGATGCCCTTCGCCTCGAGCGCCTCGCGCGCCTTCAGCGCGATCTCGACCTCGGACCCGGTGGCAATCAGGATCGCCTGGCGCTTGCCCGTTGCTTCTGCCAGCACATAGGCGCCACGCGCGACCAGGTTCTGGCCGGTATGGGTCTTACGCACGGCGGGCAGGTTCTGCCGGCTCAGCGCCAGCACCGACGGGGTCTTCTTCGACGACAGGGCGAGTTCCCAGGCCTCGGCGGTTTCGACCAGATCGGCAGGGCGGAACACCCAGGTGTTCGGCGTCGCGCGGCTGATCGCCAGATGCTCGACCGGCTGGTGGGTCGGGCCATCCTCACCCAGGCCGATCGAGTCATGCGTCATCACATAGACGACCGGCACGCCCATCAGCGCCGACAGGCGCATCGCGGGGCGGGCATAGTCGGTGAAGCACATGAAGGTGCCGCCATAGGGCCGCACACCGCCATGCAGGACCATGCCGTTCATGGCCGCCGCCATGCCGTGCTCGCGGATGCCGTAATAGACGTAGCGCCCCTTGCGGTTGCCGGGCTCGAAGGTGCCGAGGTCTGCCGTCTTGGTATTGTTCGATCCGGTCAGGTCGGCTGACCCGCCGATGGTTTCCTGCATCACCGGGTTGACCGCGCCCAGCACCTTTTCCGATGCGGCGCGGGTTGCGAGCTTGGGCAGGTCGGCGACGGCCTGCTTTTTCACGGTGCGGATCGCCGCTGCCAGCTTGGCGGGCGCCTCGAGCGCGAAGATGCGGACGAATTCCTTCTGCTTGGCGGGCGACAGGGCGGCCAGGCGCTGTTCCCATTCCTTGCGGGCGGGAGTTCCGCGATGGCCGATGGCCTCCCAGGCCTTCTTGATGTCGGCGGGAATGACAAAGGGCCCATGGTCCCAGCCATAGGCGGCGCGGGTGTCGGCGATCAGCTTGGCATCAGTCAGCGCGCCATGCCCCTTTGACGTATCCTGAGCCGAGGATCCCAGCGCGATATGCGTCTTGCAGGCGATCATCGCCGGGCCCTTCGAGGCCTTGGCGGCTGTGATCGCCCGGTGAATGTCGTCCGGGTCATGCCCGTCGCAGGCAAAGACATCCCAGCCGCTGGCGGCGAAACGCGCCTTCTGGTCGGTCACGTCCGAAATCGAGACCTTGCCGTCAATGGTGATGCCATTGTCGTCCCACAGCACGATCAGGCGCGACAACTGCTGCTTGCCGGCCAGCGCCAGCGCCTCCTGGCTGACGCCCTCCATCAGGCAGCCGTCGCCGGCGATCACATAGGTGAAATGGTCGATGATCTTCGACCCCCAGCGCGCACGCAGGCTTTCCTCGGCGATGGCGAAGCCCACCGAATTGGCGATGCCCTGGCCCAGCGGGCCGGTCGTCGTCTCGATGCCCTTGGCATGTCCGAACTCCGGGTGACCGGCGGTGATCGCGCCCCACTGGCGGAAGTTCTTGATCTGCTCCAGCGTCATGTCGGCATAGCCGGTGAGGTAGAGCAGCGAATAGAGCAGCATCGAGCCATGGCCCGCCGACAGGATGAACCGGTCACGGTTGGCCCAATCGGGCGCAGAGGCATCGAAGCTCAGGTGTTTTTCAAACAGCACGGTCGCCACATCCGCCATCCCCATGGGCATGCCGGAATGGCCCGAATTCGCCGCCGCAACGGCGTCGAGCGTCAGCACGCGAATGGCGGCTGCTTTCTTCCAATGGTCGGGATGCTGGGCACGCAGGGTGGCAATATCCAAGGGTCTTGTCCTTCGGATTGGGGCCTATGGCCGGAAAAAGCTCTCGGTTGGCTCAATAACAGGCCGGCCAAAGAGTTCAAGCGCGCTGCCGCCGACCAGGGGGCAAAACCGTCCAAAGCTCTTCGTCTTTGGTTCAAGATGGGGGATGATGACGAAGTTCCCGATTCGCCGGGACAGAACAAGGGGCTAGGCGCCAAGGCTCATGGGCCCGGGCGGCAAGGCCGGCGAAGGCGATAGAAGAAATGGGGGAAGGGGGCACATGAGCGGTATTGCGGAACTGGAGCAACGAATCCTTGCGGCTCTGGACAGGCTGGAGGACGGCGTGGGCGCGCTGGCTGACCGTCCGGTCGCGTCGGTCGGTGCCGACCCGGAGGAACTGGAGGAATTGCGTGAAGCCCTGGCGGCCGAGCGCGAGACCTCGGCGCGGCTTGGTGACCAGTTGCGCAATCTGCGCGAGCGCGAGGCGCTTGAGACGGCAACGCTGAAGGACCAGATCGACAGCCTGACCCGGCAGTTGGATGCCCAAGGGTTGGACATTCAGAGAATGCGCAAGAATGTCATGCAGTTGCGTGAGGCCGTTCGCGCGTTGCGCGAAGCGCAGTCCGAAGGCGTCGCGGACCCGGCCTTGCTCAACCGTGCCTTGCAGGCCGAACTTGAGGCCTTGCGGGCCGCCCGGGCAAGCGACCTTGTCGAGATGGACGAGATCCTCGCCGAACTGAAACCCCTGGTCATGGAGGCGCAAGTTGCCTGAGGTCGATATCACCATCGGGGATCGCACGTTCCAGGTGGCCTGTCAGGCGGGCGAGGAGCATTTCTTGCGTGCAGCGGCCCGGCTTCTGGACAATGAGGCCCAGCCGCTGGTGCGCCAGATGGGCCGGCTGCCCGAGGCCCGCATGTTGCTCATGTCCGCGCTGATGCTGGCGGACCGGATGGCGGCCATCGAGGACGAGTTGCGGCTGGTCAAGGCGCAGACGGCCTCGCTACAGGCTCAGGCTGCGGGCGAAGTGCGCCAGATCCCGCCGGTGGTGTTGGAGTCGCTGGGCGAAATTGCCGCCCGGGTCGAGGCGCTGGCACTTGCCGTCGAGGAACGGATCGAGGCCTAAGGGAGCGGCAGCGTCGGGTCTGCTGTCAGGCGCTGGTGGCCTGGCGGGCTTTGTCAGCCGTCTCAAAGTGCGCCATCTGGTCTGACAGGGCTTTCTGAAAGGCAGGACGGCTGCAGGTCCGCGCGAGGTAGGACCGAAGGGCCGGATACGACTCCAACTGGCCATGCTTGTCTGGCATGCGCAGAATATCGGCCATCAGGATATCGGCAATCGTGAAGCGCTCGGCGGCCAGCCAATCCCGCCCGGCCAGATAGGCCTCCAGCCGTTCAAGCCGCTGGTGCAGCCATTTTGCCAGCGGATTTTCTTCGGCACCGTTGATCTTGATGTACCACCACGGCACCGAGACCATCTCGACCGAGTTCAGCCCCGCGATGACCCACTGCAGGGTCTCGGCCTTGTCCTGCGGGTCGCGCGGCATCAGGAGCTCGCTCTTTTCGGCGAGATGCAGCAGGCAGGCCCCGCTTTCGAACAGCCGGAGGTCGCCATCCTGCAGGAAGGGAACCTGGGCAAAGGGCTGGCGGGCGATGTGTTCCGGCCCTCGATCCGCCACGGGCACAGTGGCGATACGATAGGGAAGGCCCGCTTCCTCCAGCGCCCAGCGAAGGCGGATGTCGCGGACATGACCGCGCGGGCCGTTCGGCACCCAGTCGTAGGTCCAGATCGTGACCGGTTCCGTCATCGGACGGCGCTCCTGAAAGGACCGGGGCAGGGAGGCGGGCGGGTTGCCGCCTCCGGCCAAGCTCAGGCGTTGGCCGCGCGGATCTTTTCGGCTGCGTCCTTGTCGAAGGTCACGCCCTTGGCCTCGAAAAGCTGGTCAAGCTCGCCCGACAGGGTCATCTCGGTGACGATGTCGCAACCGCCCACGAACTCGCCCTTGACGTAGAGCTGCGGGATCGTCGGCCAATCGGAGAAATCCTTGATGCCTTGGCGGATGTCGGCATCGGCCAGCACGTTCACGTCGACAAAATCGACACCCATGTAGTTCAGCACCCCCGCCACGCGGCTGGAAAAGCCGCACTGAGGCATCGTCTTGGTCCCCTTCATGAACAAAACGACGTCGTTCTTGGAGATGGTGTCGCGGATCTGGTCCTGCGCGGTGGTTGTGGTCATGTTCTGGTTCCTGTTCGAATTCGTCAATCAGTCTGGGGCCTTGGTGGTCAGCGCCAAGGCATGGAGCTCTCCATGCGCCCCGTCCATCTTGCCTTTCAGGCTGGCATAGACGGCGCGCTGCTGCTGGACCCTGTTCATCCCGCGAAAGCTTTCGTCGATGACCTCGGCCGCCCAGTGGTTCCCGTCTCCGGCCAGATCGGTGATGGTGATCCTGGCGTTGGGGAAGCTTTCCCGGATCAGGTTCTCGATATCCCGGCCTTCCATCGCCATGCGGCAGTCCTTTCCCCGAACGCTTTGCCCAGATGTAGTCCTGCCCGGGGAGCCACGCAAGGCCGCGAGGGGGGTCATCCCCGGCGCTGGCGCCATTCTGACTGCAACATGCCCATGGCGATGCAATCGCACCAGATTCCGTCCGCGCGGAGCCAGCACTGCCGCATCACGCCCTCCTCCTGGAACCCGGCCCGCCGAAAGGCTGCGCGCGCCCGAAGATTGTCGGCGGCAGTGTCAAGGTAGATGCGATGTGCCGCGATCTCGCCAAATCCTAGGTCGAGCGTCGCATCGATCAGTGCTGCCCCTTCGCCTGGGCGCAGACTGGCGAGGTTTGACAGGTACCAGACCTGCGGATAGGCGGCCTCGAGGATCGAGAAGCCCGCGAATCCGCCCCGGTCCCAGACCATGACGTGGTTCCCGTCAGCCCCCCAGGTCTCGGCCAGCCAGTCGGAGCCAAGGTCGAGCAGCTGCATGGGACGTTCGGCGATGGTCCTGGCGATGGCCGGCAGGTCGCTGGCTTCCGCCCGGCGCAGCATCAGGCCACGGCGGCAGCGAAGGCCGAGCGGTAGAGCCCGGAAAGCTCGGCCAGCGAGGCTTCGGAACCACCCAGCCGCACGACGTCACCGCCGAAGCGGCCGACTTCGGCAACCGGCACCCCGGCCGCAGCCCCCGCCGTGAGAAGCATTGCCGCCATGTCGGACGGGGCTGCAACCAGATACCGCGCCTGATCCTCGCCAAAGAGGCCGGCAAGGTCGGCGGGCGACAGGCTGACGCCCAGACCCGCTGCCTCGGCCATTTCAAAGGCAGCAAGCGCAAGGCCACCGTCCGACAGGTCGGTCGCGGCGGAGACCAGCGCGCGGTTGGCCAGCAGGAAGCGGCCATGGCGCAACTCGGCGGCCAGATCGACGGGCGGCGCATCGCCGTCCTCGCGCCCGAAGGCTTCGGCCAGCAGCGCGGACTGGCCCAGATGGCCCCGCGTCTCGCCAATCACCAGCGCCACGTCGCCCTCGGCCGGCTGCCCGGCGATCAGATCATCAAGGCTTGCGAGCAAGCCAACGGCGCCGATGGTGGGCGTGGGCAGGATGCCCTTGCCATCGGTTTCGTTGTAGAGGCTCACGTTGCCCGAGACGATGGGGAAGTCGAGCGCGCGGCAGGCCTCGCCGATGCCTTTGATGGCGCCCACGAACTGGCCCATGATCTCTGGCTTTTCGGGATTGCCGAAGTTCAGGTTGTCGGTCGCGGCGAGCGGCTCGGCCCCCACGGCGACAAGGTTGCGCCAGGCCTCGGCCACGGCCTGCTTGCCACCCTCGACCGGGTTTGCCTTCACATAGCGCGGCGTCACGTCCGAGGTGAAGGCGAGTGCCTTGCCCGTGCCATGCACCCGCACGACGCCCGCGCCAAGACCCGGCGCCCGCACCGTATCGGCCATCACCTGGCTGTCATACTGCTCCCACACCCAGGCCTTGTGCGCATAGGAGGGGCTCGACAGCAGCGCCCGCAAGGCGACCATCGGGTCCATCGGGGGGACGTCGCCCAGGGGCGCCGGGGCCGGGGTAGGAACCCAGGGCCGATCATACTCGGGCGCGCTGGAGGACAGCCGCGAGAGGGGCAGGTCGGCCTTTACCTCATTGCCGTGCAGGATCAGGAAGCGGTCTTCGGGGATCGTCTCGCCCACGATGGCAAAGTCGAGATCCCATTTGTCGAAGATGGCTTTGGCCTGGGTCTCCATCTCGGGTTTCAGGACCATGAGCATCCGCTCCTGGCTTTCCGACAGCATCATTTCATAGGCGGTCATGCCTGCTTCGCGCTGGGGCACGTGGTCCAATTGCAGCTTGATGCCAAGTCCGCCCTTGTCGCCCATCTCGACGGCCGAACAGGTCAGGCCAGCGGCACCCATGTCCTGGATCGAGATCACTGCGCCCGAGGCCATGAGCTCAAGGCAGGCCTCCAGCAGACGCTTCTCCGTGAAGGGGTCGCCGACCTGCACGGTGGGGCGCTTTTCCTCGATCGTGTCGTCGAACTCGGCGGACGCCATGGTCGCGCCGCCCACGCCGTCACGGCCGGTCTTGGCGCCCAGGTAAACGACCGGCATCCCGACACCCGAGGCGGCCGAATAGAAGATCTTGTCAGCATCGGCCAGGCCGGCGGCAAAGGCATTGACGAGGCAGTTGCCGTTGTAGCTGCGGTGGAAGCGGACTTCGCCCCCGACCGTCGGCACGCCAAAGGCGTTGCCATAGCCGCCCACGCCTTCAACCACGCCCTTGACCAGATGGCCGGTCTTGGGATGCGACGGCTCGCCGAAGGACAGCGCGTTCATCGCCGCGATGGGCCGCGCGCCCATGGTGAAGACATCGCGCAGAATGCCGCCCACACCGGTCGCTGCACCCTGATAGGGTTCGATATACGAGGGATGGTTGTGGCTCTCCATCTTGAAGACCACGGCCTGCCCGTCACCGATATCGACGACACCCGCATTCTCGCCCGGCCCGCAGATGACCTGTGGGCCCGTGGTGTGAAGCGTGCGCAGCCACTTCTTGGAGGATTTGTAGGAACAATGCTCGTTCCACATGGCCGAGAAGATGCCAAGCTCGGTAAAGGTCGGCACGCGCCCGATGATCTGCAGAAGGCGATCATATTCGTCGGGCTTCAGCCCATGCGCGGCGACCAGATCCGGGGTGATTGCAGGTTCGCTCATGGCCGTGTCTCCGGGCAGAATGCTCTTGGGCAAGGTGATCTTGGGCGGGACGATCTTTCGCGCGTCCTAGACGAAAGCCGCCGCAAGGAAAAGGCCGATCGGCAGACATCGCGCGGGCCGGACGGGGGACAGTCCGGATTTTTTCGGGCAGGATGTCGAAAAGCTCCGGGTCGGTGCGTCCTTGTTGTGCGCCCCGACCTGATGGGGCGTTTCCCCCGACGGGCACGCCGCAGGCGGCAGTGACCCCGGATTTGCGAAAGGACGGACAGAATGAAGTATCTTGTGCTGCTTTACGGAGACCCTGCGGACGATCCGGCCCCCGACAGCCCCGAATTCGGCCCTTGGATCGAAGAGTTCATGACGCTGGACAAGCGCATGGCTCATGTCGCCAAGGTGCTGTCCGGCGAGGGGTTGCAGGGGGTCGAGACGGCCACCTGCCTGCGCAGCCGTGGTGGCAAGGTAGAAACCATGGACGGCCCCTTTGCCGAAACGCGCGAGCATCTGGGCGGCTACTACCTGATCGAGGCCGCCGATCTGGATGCCGCGCTGACCTTTGCCGCCGCCATTCCCATCGCCCGGACAGGCACCGTCGAAGTCCGCCCGGTGATGAACTACGCATGACACCCGAGGCCGCGCTGGAGCGCGCACTCCGCCAGGAACGGGGGCGGCTGCTGGCCGCCCTCGTCGCCCGGACGCGCGATTTCCAGCGGGCCGAGGATGCACTGCAAGAGGCGGCGGCCTCGGCGCTGTTGCATTGGGGGCGGACGGGCGTGCCCGACCGCCCCGAGGCCTGGCTCTTGCGGGTGGCGCTGCGCAAGGCGATCGACCAGTACCGCCGCAGCGGGCGCGACGGCCTGAACACCGCCGCCCTGGCCCTGTTGGCGCGAGATGAGGCGGAACTGCCCGATAGACCCGATATCCCGGATGAACGGTTGCAGCTGATCTTTGCCTGCTGCCACCCCGCGCTCGACCCGAAGTCGAGGGTGGCGCTGACCCTGCGCTGTGTCTGTGGGCTGACCACCGCGCAGATCGCCGCCGTCTATCTGGATGCAGAGCCGACGCTTGGTCAGCGCCTGTCGCGAGCGAAGGCCAAGATCGCGGCCGCCGGTATTCCCTTTGCGGTGCCGGGGCCAGAGTTGTGGTCCGAGCGGCTGAACGCTGTGCTGACCGTGGTCTATCTCGTGTTCACTGCCGGCTATGCCGTTGGGCCGGTGCAGGGATGTGATCTGTGTGATGAGGCGCTGTTTCTGGCCGGCCTTATCGACCGGCTTTGCCCGGGCCAAGCCGAGATCGAGGGCTGCCTTGCGCTTGTCCTGCTGACCCATGCCCGTCGCAAGGCGCGCATCGACCCGGAAGGGCAGACCGTCGCCCTGACCCAGCAGGATCGCGCGCTTTGGGACACTGCCATGATTGCAGAGGGGGTCATGGTGCTGGAACGGGCCTTGGCACGTCGACGGCCCGGGCCTTTCCAGATCAAGGCCGCGATTGCTGCCTGCCATGCTGCGCCGGGCGCGCCCGATTGGCCCCAGATTGCCGCCCTTTATGATCGGTTGCAGCAGATCGAACCGGGTCCGGTCGTGCGCCTGAACCGTGCTGTTGCCCATATGGAGGCGGGTAATCTGGCGCTGGCCCGCCACGAGGTCGAGGCGCTGGCCGATCCCCTTGCGCAGTACCAGCCCTATCACGCGGCCCGCGCCGAGATTCTGGCGCGTAGCGGCCTCTGGTCCGAATCTCTCGCCGGTTATGACAGGGCTATCGACCTGGCAGAGACTTCAGCGGATGCGGAATTTCTTCGCAATCGCAGAAAAATCCTGCTCGAAGCTTGGGCACAGGCCGGGTTTTCCGACTTCCACGAAAAAAAAGGCCGAGCAGAAGCTCGGCCCAAGTCCAACAGGGAGGTATGAGGAGAGCAAGAGAAACTCAATTGCCGTCCTCGCGGTGGGATTTAGGCTGCTGAACGAGTCGGTTCAAGGGCCTTTTTGCCGCAGCTGCATCATGGCTGATATGTCAGTGATGCATGGCTGTGTTTGCGCTACCAAGATCACTCTAGGCCCTGGGCCAGAACCCGGCGCGCGGGCCTCACGGTCTGTGCGCACGGTGCCTGGCTTCGGCTCTCAGTTTCCGGCGGCGTCCATCATCTGCCGCTTGCGATAGGCAAAGATCTCTTCCGTCACGAACTCGCGGAAGGCCGCAACGCGCTTGGAATGGCGCAGTTCCTCTGGATAGGCCAGGAAAACGGGCACATCGCCCGACTCCACCTCGGGCAGGACATGGACAAGATCGGGAAAATCCTCGGTCAGGTAATCGGGCAGGACGCCGATGCCAAGGTCGTTCAGCACGGCCTGCAAGACACCGAAATAGTTGTTCACTGTCAGGGTCGAGGGGATGTCATTCGTCATCAACTGCGCGACCAGATGCGCCCCCGCCGCCACCTGCGGCGCACCGGCATGCTGGCTGATCAGCCGGTGCTGGCTGAGATCCTCGGTCTTTTCGGGCGCGCCGTTCATCGCCAGGTACTTTGGCGAGGCGTAAAGCCGCATACGGATGTTCATCAGCCGCTTGCGGATCAGGTCGGCCTGGCTGGGCTCCTTCATGCGGATCGCGACATCGGCCTCGCGCATGGGCAGATCGAGCACGCGCTCTTCCAGCATCAGGTCGATCTTGAGCGAGGGGTACTTCGCGTAAAGGGCCGTAAGGCGCGGGGCAAGCCACAGCGTGCCGAATCCGGTCGTCGTGGTCACACGCAGCTCGCCGAAGACCTCATCCTCGCTGTCGCGGATACGGGCAGCGGCGGCATCCAGACGCTTGACCATCGCCTGCGTCGCATCGAACAGCAGTTCCCCCTGTTCCGTCAGGATGAGCCCGCGCGCGTGGCGGTGGAACAGCGTGGCATTCAGGCTTTCCTCCAGCGCACGAATCTGGCGGCTGACGGCTGACTGGGACAGATGCAGCGTTTCGCCGGCATGGGTCAGGCTGCCGGCATCCGCGACGGCATGAAAAATCCTCAGCTTGTCCCAGTCCATCGCTACGTATCCTGCATTGTTCCCGCGCCCACGTAGTTTCAGCATAGCAGCGTTGCAATAGGGTCATGGCTGCAATCGGCAATTGACGCGCGGAAAAGTCACTGGCGTGGCAATCGTGCCTTTTTGCCGGGCGACTGTCATGTACCTGTCACGGCGGGGCGACATACCCTAGGGCAAATGCCGTTCGGCCCCGATCGCTCCGAGGACCATGCCCAGATCGTCTGTCACCCGCGACATAAGCTATGCCCCATCCGCCCGCACTGCGCCGGGGCGCCTGTTGATCCGGATGCTGGAAAACGCCACCGGTCGGCTGTCGCTGATCCGCCGGGCCGAAGGATACGAGCGCGAGCTGGAAAGCGGCCGCAGCTTCTGGCAGGTCATGGCCGAGCGCTACGGGCTGTCGCTTGAGGTGGCGGGGGGCGCACTGGCCGACATTCCCGCCAATGGCCCGTTGATCCTGATCGCGAACCATCCCTACGGCATTCTGGACGGGCTGATGATGGGCCATGTGCTGGACCAGGTCCGCGGCGATTTCCGCATTCTGGCCAATGCCGTCTTTCGTCGAGCCGAAGCGCTGGACCGCGTGATCCTGCCCATCTCCTTCGACGAGACAAAAGCGGCGGTGCGCCAGAATCTCGACACGCGCGCCGAATGCCTGCGCTACCTCGCACAGGGGGGCGCGGTGGGAGTGTTCCCGGGGGGGACGGTCTCGACGGCGGCGCGGCCTTTTTCCCGACCGATGGACCCCGGTTGGCGCCAGTTTACCGCCCGGATGATCTCGAAATCCGAAGCGACGGTGGTGCCGATCTATTTCACCGGCCACAACAGCCGTCTCTTCCAGCTGGCGAGCCATGTGCATGCGAACCTGCGGCTCGGCCTGCTGATCAAGGAGTTCCGCGCCCGGATAGACGAACCGGTGCGCATCGTCGTGGGCAAGCCGATGGCGGCGGCGGAACTGGCGCCGCTGCGTCCGGACCCCAGGGCCCTGATGGATCATCTGCGGCGCGCCACCTATGCCCTTTCACCCGACCCCCATAGGTCCTATGACTACGGCTATGAGTTCGAGGAAAGATACCGGGCTCAGTGACCGGGCCCCGCGCGGCCCGCAGGGCAGGGGGCAGGCATGGCGGTTGGGGTGTTCGATTCCGGTCTGGGGGGCCTGACTGTCTATCAGGCCCTGGCCCGGCGCCTGCCGGACGTGCCTTTCGTCTATTACGGCGACAATGCCCATGCGCCCTATGGCGTGCGCGATGCCGACGACATCTTCCGCCTGACCTGCGCGGGGGTCGAGCGGTTGTGGGCCGAGGGTTGCGATCTGGTGATCCTGGCCTGCAACACAGCCTCGGCCGCAGCGTTGAAGCGCATGCAGGAAACCTGGGTGCCAAAGGACAAGCGTGTGCTGGGCGTTTTCGTGCCGCTGATCGAGGCGTTGACCGAACGGCAATGGGGCGACAACTCGCCGCCCCGGGAAGTGGCCGTCAAGCATGTCGCGCTGTTTGCCACGCCGGCCACCGTCTCGTCCCGCGCCTTCCAACGGGAACTGGCCTTTCGCGCCATAGGCGTGGATGTGGAGGCGCAGCCCTGCGGCGGCGTGGTCGATGCGATCGAGGCAGGCGACGAGATGCTGGCCGAAACGCTCGTGCGGGCCCATGTCGAGGCGTTGAAGCGCCGCATGCCGCGCCCCGAGGCGGCGATCCTTGGCTGCACGCATTACCCGCTGATGGAACGGGTTTTCCAGGAGGCGCTCGGCCCCGAGGTGCGGGTCTATTCGCAGGCCAACCTCGTGGCCGAAAGCCTGGCCGATTACCTGGCGCGGCGGCCCGAGTTCCTGGGACCCGGCACCCGGGCCAGCTTCCTGACCACGGGCGATCCGGCCAATGTGTCAAACAAGGCCACGCAGTTCCTGCGCCAGAAGATCACCTTCGAGGCCGCCTGAGGCAGGCGTTCAGGTCGCGTAATTCGCCCCTTCCTCATCGAGGATGGCGCGCAATTCGCGCAGATGCGCCTCGGCGAAATCGGGATAGGCCTCCCATTCGCGGGCGGTCTTTTCGGCCACGGTATCCGGCAGGTGGCGCAGGGGCTGACCGGTCTGCAGCGCCCGGATGTAAGTCTCGGCCGCGCGTTCAAAGTAGTAGAGACGGTTGAAGGTCTCTGCCACCGTGCGACCGATCACCAGTACGCCGTGATTGCCCATGACCATCGTGGTGACCTTGGGGTCAGCCAGCAGCAAGGCACAGCGCTGCGCCTCGTCTTCAAAGGCCATGCCGCCGTAATGCTCATCCACCACCACGCGGTTGTGGAACATCGCCGTGTTCTGGTCGATCGCCGGAAGGCGGCTGTCGGCGAGGCTCGCCAGGACTGTGGCATGGATCGAATGCACATGCATCACACAGACCGCATGGGGGCAGGCGCGGTGGATCGTGCCATGCAGCCCCCAGGCGGTGGGGTCAGGCGCGTCGGGGCGATCCATCGTCGTCGGATCGTCGGCATCGAGCAGCAGCAGTTCCGACGCCCGCATTCGCGCGAAATGCCGCCCGTTCGGGTTGATCAGGAATTGGCGCCCGTCATTGCCTACCGCGAGCGAAAAGTGGTTCGCCACCGCCTCGTGCATCGAAAGCCGTGCCGTCCAGCGAAACGCGGCGGCCAGGTCAACACGCTCGGGCCAGTGGTCTATGTTGCGGATGGGTGCCGGTTGGGCGGGCATGGGGAGTCTCCGGATTGTTCGGAGCAGCCTAGCGCGGTCGGTGCCCGCCGCCAACTGTTCCGCGTCTGGCGCGCCACAAGCGATCGTGATTCAAAGGCGCACCGGCTGCAATGGACATGACCGCGGTTGAATGCGATTCTGACGATATGTGGTCGCTTCGTCTGGTCCTTGCGCTTGTCCTGTCCCTCACAACCCTGCCCTGGGGGGCATGGCTGGGGGCCGGGATCGGACATGCCCGCACCGAGACGGCCACGGCTTACCATCTGACCGAGGCGCCGGTCCTGGCAGGGGCTGATCGTGCACTGCCAGAGGACGCGTCGGTTTCGGCCCCCGTGCGCCACTGCCTTGGTCCCCGCCTGCCGGGGTCGTCCTGCAGCCCGGTCTTCGCGCTTTTGCCCGATGGCACCGATCTTCCTGAGGATCGCGAAGGCGAGGTCGTGGCCGGGACGGACAGCCCGGCGGTGGTCGGTTGGATGGCAGAGGTTGATCTGGGCCCACCCCGCCTGGGCTGATGCGACGCGCCGCCTTCTTCGGGCGGCAACCCCATCAGCCTGACAAGGACAACCCATGATATCCCGACGTTTTTTCGTTGCGGCCGCCTCGGCTGCCGCCCTTTCCGCCTGCGTGCGGCCCGATACAGTCAGCCGTGCGGCACAGCCTGCGCCACCAGCCTTTCCGCCCTTGCCCGCCCGCTATGGCGCGGTGTTGGACGAACCCTATCCGGTGCCCGCCATCCCTGAAGGCGTTGTCGATCCCCGCCTGTGGCGACAAGAGGTCGAGAACCCCTTTCCGGACGAGCCCGAGGGCACGATCATCGTCGACCCCGATGCGGCCTATCTGCATCTGGTCCAGCCGGGCGGCCGCGCGCTGCGCTATGGCGTGGGTGTCGGTGCCGCGGGCTTCGCCTGGAGCGGCGTCGCCCAGATGCGCTATCGCCGCAAATGGCCCGTCTGGAAAGCGCCCGACAGCATGATCGCGCGCCGGCCAGAGTTTGCGCCCTATTCCGTCGCGAACGGGGGCATGCCGCCGGGGCCAGGCAACCCCCTTGGGGCACGGGCACTGTACCTGTTTCAGAACGGGCAGGACACTCTCTACCGGATCCACGGTGCCTGTGAGCCCGAGTATCTGGGCAAGGCCGTGTCCTCGGGTTGCATCCGTCTCCTGGATCAGGACGTGATCGACCTGCACGATCAGGTGCGGGATGGCGTGAAGGTGGTGGTTCTGCCCTCGATCAAGCCGGATCGGCTGGCTACGATCTACTAGACCGCCTGCGCCGGTGCCGGGTCAATACCCGGCGCCGGTCCGGCCCGTCCCCCAGGCCCGCCAACCGACAAACGCCATCAGCAAGATGCCCGCCGCAGCCAGGCCCGAGATGGCCGGCTGCTGGGCACCGTTCGCGACGATCACCGCAACGAGTGCCCAGATGATCACCAGCGCATAGCTTGGCACCGGACCAAGCCGGCGCTGGACGGTAATCGCCCCGGCCAGCACCACTGCGAGCATCAGCGCTGCCGCCGCCTGATCCGGAAGCAGGCCATAGCCCGACAGCAGGACCCCCAGCGAAACGCCGCTCGCCGCCGTCAGCCAGCCCGCGTAAAGCCCGAGCGGGGCGGAAAGCCACCACCGATCGCGCTGGCGGGGCGCGGCCAACACCGCAGCCAAGGCCCCGGCCAGCATGATCAGGATCAGGACGCTGGCCCAGACAGGGCTTCGTACGGCCACGGCGAGCCAGATCGTGCCAACAGCCAGCGACAGGAACAGCCCCGGTCGCGTCGCATCCCAATCCGCATCCTCGGCCCGCCGCCAGACCCCTTGCACCGCATGGGCCAGCAACCACAGGTAAATCACCCCCCAGATCGAGAAGGCATAACCCGCCGGCAGGATCGCCGGACGCCCGATGGCGACCGGGAACTGCGTGGGGTCATAGCCCCGGAACGCCGGCGTGAAGATCGGTGAGGCCGCGAAGCTGAGCGTGACGACCAGAACGGCAAGGGCCTTGAGGCGGGGCGACATCTCAGACCAGCGCGCCGGTCGCATCGATCCGGGTCTTGCCGCCCAGATAGGGGTGCAGCACTGTCGGCAGATCAACCGATCCATCTTCCTGCTGGCCATTCTCGAGAACCGCAATCAGCGCGCGCCCCACGGCGACGCCCGAGCCGTTCAGCGTATGAACGAATTCGGGCTTGCCACCGGCGGGGCGATAGCGCGCATTCATCCGCCGGGCCTGGAAATCGCCGCAGACCGAAACCGAAGAGATCTCACGATAGGTGTTCTGCCCGGGCAGCCAGACTTCCAGGTCATGCGTCTTGGTCGCGCCAAAGCCCATGTCGCCGGTGCAAAGAACCACCGTGCGATAGGGCAGGCCCAGTTTTTCGAGGATCGCCTCGGCGCAGCGCGTCATCCGCTCATGCTCGGCAAGCGAGGTGTCGGGTGTGGTGATCGACACCATCTCGACCTTTTCGAACTGGTGCTGGCGCAGCATTCCAGACGTGTCCTTGCCCGCGCTGCCGGCCTCGGACCGGAAGCACTGGGTATGGGCGGTCATGCGGATGGGCAACTGCGCCTCATCCAGGATCTCGCCCGCGACGGTGTTCGTCAGCGTGACTTCCGATGTGGGGATCAGCCACCAGCCATTGGTGGTCTGATAGCTGTCCTCGGCGAACTTCGGCAGCTGGTTCGTGCCATACATCGCGTCTTCCTTGACGAGGACTGGCGTCCAGGTCTCGGTCAGGCCGTGCTCGGCGATATGGGTATCAAGCATGAACTGCGCGAGCGCGCGATGCACCCGGATCACCGATCCCTTCAATACCACAAAGCGACTGCCCGAGAGTTTGGCTGCCGTGGCGAAATCCATTCCCGGTTTCACCCCCGCAATCTCGAAATGCTCCTTGGGCGCAAACGAGAAGTTGCGCGGGCTGCCCCAACGGCGGATCTCGACATTCTCGGTCTCGTCGCGCCCCGTTGGCACGTCGGCCAGCGGCAGGTTCGGGATCGTCATCAGAAGGTCGCGCAGGCGCAGATCCTCGGCTGCGGCTTCGTCCGTCAGGCGGGCGATCTCGGCCTTCTTCTCGGCCACAAGGGCGCGGAGCCGTTCGAATTCGGCATCGTCGCCGCGCGCCTTTGCGGCACCTACATCCTTGCTTGCGCGGTTCTGATCGGCCTGGGCCGTTTCGGCAGCCAGAATTCTGGCCCGCCGCGCTTCGTCCAGCGCCAGAATCTCCGACGACAAGCCCGACAGGCCGCGACGCCCAAGGGCGGCATCAAAGGCTGCGGGATTCTCGCGGATGGCGCGGATGTCGTGCATTTGGGCGGATCCTTCGTGATGGCCGGGACGGTCCCGTGCGCCCCATATGCCGCAGGGCAGGGCGCAATGCAAATCGCGCGGTGGGCAAACGCCCGTCAGCGTGAGATGGCCGCAACGACGTCCGGGCCAGGCACGACAGCCCAAGAGGCGATGAGCCCGCCTGAATTGTGCTTGGCCGCCATGACGGCCGCGATGGCCGGGCCATCCTCGGTCATCTGAAGCAACGGTGCGCCCGAATTGCCCGAGACGACGGGGCAGGTCAGCGCCAGAAGGTCACCGGCCTGACGCAGGACGGCACAATCCTCGTTTACCTCCGGCTGGCCTGGCGCATCGCGGCGGTACGCGACAAGGGTCAGGAACCTGCCCGGCGGACCGGTGAGCAGGGGCAAGGGCGCCACCTGGTCGGACGGGATCGCGGTTGACAGACGCAGAAGCCCCAGATCGCCGGACAGCGGGCTTCCCCCGTCCGGCACTGGCTGGGGAAACGACCGTTCGCTGCCCTCGGCGACGGCGACGGCCACCTCACCGTTGCGGCCGGCACTGAAGACCACCGGGCGCGCATCCCTCGATGGCTTCTTGCGGGCGCCGCCCAGGCAGTGACCCGCCGTCAGGACCAGATCGGGCGCCACCAGCGTGCCAGTGCAGGTGGCGCTGCCGGGGCCTGCTCCCGCATAGGTGATCTCTCCCACGGCGGCGGGCAACTCCTGTGCGCGGGCCCCGGAAAGCGGGAGTGCCAGGGCAAGCGTCAGCATCAAGCTGAGGGTCATGGCCATTGGCCGGCGTCCACGGCCTGGTGCGGCGCGCGTCGCCCGGATTTCTGCCCCGCCCGACTGTCTTTGGGTCGCCTTGCCATCCCTCTGCCTCGCGGATAGGGTGCGCCACCAGTTTTCCGGGGCCATCCCCGCACCGCCGAAAGGACCATCCATGTTCGCCACCCCCGCCTTCGCACAGGCCGCCGATGGCACCGCCGCAGCCTTCACAAGCTTCGTGCCCCTGATCCTGATCTTCGCGATCATGTATTTTCTGCTGATCCGTCCGCAACAGAAGAAACTGAAAGAGCACAAGGCGATGGTCGAAGCGCTGCGCCGCGGCGATCAGGTTCTGACGCAGGGAGGCATCATCGGCAAGGTGACCAAGGTCAATGACGATGGCGTGCTGGAAGTCGAGATTGCCGATGGCGTGAAGGTGCGCGTGCTGCGCGCGACGATCTCGCAAGTCATGTCGAAAACGGAACCTGCGGCCTGATCTGGCCGAAAACGGACATATCCGATGCAAACTCCGCTTTGGAAGCGCGTGCTGATCTGGGCGATCTGTGCCATGGGTCTGCTCTACGCCATGCCAAACCTGTTCTATACCCAGGTCGAGCAACATAACGACGCCGTTGCAGCCATTGCCCAGAATGACGGCGTGGCGACCCCGGAAGAACAGGCGCAGGTTGCGCTTTGGCCGAACTGGCTGCCCTCCGGGCTGGTCAACCTTGGCCTTGACCTGCGCGGCGGGGCGCATCTGCTGGCCGAGGTTCAGGTGGCCGATGTCTATGCCGACCGGATCGACGCGCTCTGGCCCGAGGTACGCGATGCATTGCGCACCGAACGGGCCACCGTCGGCAGTGTCCGGCGCGAGCCGTCCGAACCCGGGACGCTCAAGGTGCGCATTTCGAGCCCCGATGGCATGGCCAAGGCGCTCGAGGTCGTGCGGGGGTTGGCCCAGCCGGTGACGACGTTGACCGGGGTGGGGCAAAGTTCGCTCGACGTTTCCGCCGAAGGCGACACGATCACCGTGCAACTTTCCGAGGCCGAGCGGGCCGCGACGGACAGCCGCACTGTCCAGCAATCGCTTGAGATCATCCGCCGCCGGATCGACGAGGTCGGTACCCGCGAGCCCACGATCCAGCGCCAGGGCGAAGATCGCATACTGATCCAAGTGCCGGGCATCGGCTCGGCGGCCGAGTTGAAATCGCTGATCGGCACCACGGCGCGGTTGACCTTCAACCCGGTCGTGGGCCGTACCACCAATGGCAACGAGGCGGTCGATCCGCGTAATGCCCTTTTGCCCTCGCTGAACGAAGAGGGGGTGTTCTACGTCATCGAGAAGGCCCCCGTCGTGTCGGGCGAGGATCTGACCGATGCGCAGCCGGCCTTCGACCAGAATGGCCGGCCGGCGGTCAACTTCCGCTTCAACCCGACGGGCGCGCGTGCCTTTGGCGACTACACCGCCAACAACATCGGCTCGCCCTTCGCCATCGTGCTCGATGACGAGGTGATTTCGGCCCCGGTCATCCAGGACCATATTCCGGGCGGGTCGGGCATCATCACCGGGAACTTCTCGGTCGAAGAATCCACCGAACTCGCCGTCCTGCTGCGGGCAGGTGCCCTGCCGGCGGAACTCGTGTTCCTGGAAGAGCGTACCATCGGGCCGGAACTCGGGCAGGACAGCATCGATGCGGGCCGGGTCGCGGCCATCATCGCGATGGTTGCGGTTGCGGCGGTCATGATCGCCTCTTACGGCCTGTTTGGGGTGTTTGCCACGGTCGCGCTGGTGATCAACATGGCGCTGATCTTTGCGGTACTCTCGATTATCGGCGGCACTCTCACCTTGCCGGGCATCGCCGGAATCGTGTTGACCATAGGCATGGCCGTGGATGCCAACGTGCTGGTCTTCGAACGGATCCGTGAGGAATTGCGCATCCAGAAGGGACCTGCGCGCGCAATCGAGATCGGATACGAACGCGCGATGTCGGCCATTGTCGACGCGAACCTGACCACCCTGATTACGGCCTGCGTGCTGTTCTTCTTCGGGGCGGGACCGGTGCGCGGCTTTGCGGTGGTTCTGGCTATCGGCATTGTCACCTCGGTCTTCACGGCCCTGCTGGTCACACGACAGATCATCGAGCTCTGGTTCGGCTGGCGCCGGCCCAAGGCCATCACGGTGTAAGGAGAGACGCCATGGCCTTCCGTCTGCGCGTTGTTCCCGAAAAGACGAACATCGACTTCTTCCAGTTCCAGTGGATCACTTTTGGTGGCTCAATCCTGCTGATGGTCGCGGCTTTTGTCGTCTGGGGCGTCATGGGGCTGAACTACGGGATTGACTTCAAGGGCGGCACCACCATCCGAACCGAGGCGAGCCAGCCCGTCGATGTCGCGGCCTATCGCGCAGCGCTGGAAGGTCTTCCGCTGGGCGATGTCCTGATCACCGAGGTCTTTGACCCCAGCTTCGGCGCTGACAAGCATGTGGCCCAGATCCGCCTTGCGGCGCAGGACGCAACGCAGGCCGTATCGCCCGAGATTATCGTGGAGGTGGAGGAGGCGCTGCTGAAGGTCGATCCCTCGATCACCTTCCCGTCGGTGGAATCGGTTGGACCCAAGGTTTCCAGCGAACTGGTCTGGAGTTCGATCCTCGCCGTGGCGGCAACCTCGATCGCAGTCCTTCTGTATATCTGGATGCGCTTCGAATGGCAGATGGCGCTGGGGGGCGTGCTGGCACTGCTGCATGATGTGTTCATCACCATCGGCATCTTTGCGCTGTTCCAGATCAAGTTCGATCTTTCGATCATCGCCGCCCTGCTGACGATCCTGGGGTACTCGATCAACGACACGGTCGTGGTGTTCGACCGGCTGCGCGAGAACCTGGTGAAGTACAAGACCATGCCCCTGCGCGACGTGATGAACCTGTCGGTGAACGAAACACTCAGCCGCACGATCATGACCTCGGGCACGACACTGATCGCTGTGGGGGCGATGCTGGTGTTTGGCGGCGACGTGATCCGTGGCTTTACGCTTGCGATCTTCATCGGGGTGCTGCTGGGAACCTATTCGTCTGTCTATGTCGCGAAGAACATCGTCCTCTTCATCGGGCTTGACCGCAGCGACAAGCCCAAGAAAGATCCCAAGGCCGGCACCGATTTCGCCAATATTGACGCCTGACGGGCAGGGGGCACCATGCGCCTGACCGAGATCACCTATCCCGAGGCCCTGCCCATCGAAAGTTATGGGCCGGGCTTTTTCCGGATTGGCGGGCAGGTCTTGCGCGGGGCGGTGCTGATTTCGCCCTGGTCGGCGCAGGGCTGGGACGGGCTGGCCGACACGGCAACGCCGCTGACGCTTGCCGACCGGATCGACGTCCTGTTCGTGGGCATGGGGCCCGAGATCTCTCACGTACCGCCCGATTTTCGCGCCGCGCTGGAAGACGCGGGTATCGGCGTCGAGGCGATGAACACGCCGGCAGCCTGCCGTACTTACAACGTACTACTGTCGGAAGGGCGGCGCATCGCGGTCGCGCTGTTGCCTGTCTGACGCATGTCAGACCATGCCCCCCTTGCCGTGCGCGACCTGGCCTGTATGCGGGGCGGCGTCGCGGTGCTGGAACGGGTCAGCTTTGCCCTGGCACCGGGGCAGGCGCTGATCCTGCGTGGCCCGAACGGCATCGGCAAGACGACACTGCTGCGCACCATTGCGGGCCTCCAACCCCCGCTGGCTGGTGAAGTCTCTCACCCGGCCGAGAGCCTGGCCTATGCCGGCCATGCCGACGGGCTGAAGGGCGTTCTGACGGTGGCCGAGAATCTGGGGTTCTGGGCCGCCATCCATGGCCTTGGCGACATCGAGCCGGCACTTCAGGCCATGAACCTGGTGCCTTTGCGCGACCGTGCTGCCATGCATCTTTCGGCCGGGCAGAAACGGCGTCTGGGCCTTGCGCGACTTCTGGTGACAGGGCGGCCGATCTGGCTGCTGGACGAGCCGACCGTATCGCTCGACACAGCATCGGTTCAGCTGTTTGCCGCTGTCGTGCGCGGCCATCTGGTCAAGGGCGGCTCGACGATCATCGCCACCCATATCGACCTTGGCCTGCCCGAGGCGCGGGTGCTGGACCTGGCGCCCTTCAAGGCCGCACAGCCGCTCACGGGCGCCTTTTCCGGCGAAGGGGGGTTTCTGTGATCGCCCTTCTGTGGCGCGACTTGCGTCTGGCCATGCGCGCTGGGGGCGGCTTCGGGCTGGGATTGGCCTTCTTTCTGCTGATCGCGGTTCTGGTGCCGTTGGGGGTCGGGCCCGAGATGTCGGTGCTGGGCCGCATCGCGCCGGGCATCCTTTGGGTGGGGGCCTTGCTGGCCTGCCTGCTGTCGCTCGACCGCATCTTCGCACTGGATATGGAAGACGGCTCGCTCGACCTGCTGGCAACCGCGCCCATCCCGCTGGAAGGTGTGGTTGCGGTCAAGGCGCTGGCGCATTGGCTGGTCACCGGTCTGCCGCTGACGCTGATCTCGCCGCTCCTCGGCATCCTTCTCAACCTGTCCTGGGCGGGGCAGGGGTGGCTGCTGCTGTCGCTTCTGCTCGGCACGCCAGCGCTTTCGGTGATTGGCGCCTTTGGTGCGGCGCTGACGGTGGGGCTGAAGCGCGGCGGCCTTCTGCTGTCGCTTCTGGTGCTGCCGCTATATGTGCCGACCCTCATCTTCGGGGCCGAGGCAGTCGAGCGGGGCGTGCGCGGGGCCGATGCCCTGACGCCCCTGATCCTGCTGGCCGGCATCACCGCCGGTTCCGCCGCGCTGCTTCCCTTTGCCGCCGCTGCGGCAATCCGTGTCAACATGCGCTGAACTGCCCATGCTGGGACTTGAGCGCCCCCTCCGAAGGACCTAGGTAACCCCCATGTCGATCTGGGAATATGCCAACCCGAAGAAGTTCATGCAGACCTCCGAGGCGATCCTGCCCTGGGCGGCGGGCTTTGCCGCGCTGGCCATGGGTGTGGGGCTGATCTGGGGCTTCTTCTTCACGCCCGATGATTTCCGTCAGGGATCGACCGTCAAGATCATTTATCTGCACGTCCCCGCTGCCATGATGGCGATCAACATCTGGATCATGATGCTGGTGACATCGCTGATCTGGCTGATCCGGCGCCACCATGTCAGCGCGCTGGCGGCCAAGGCCGCGGCGCCTATAGGGCTGACGATGACGCTGATCGCACTTGTCACCGGTGCGCTCTGGGGTCAGCCGATGTGGGGCACGTGGTGGGCGTGGGATCCGCGGCTGACCTCGTTTCTGGTGCTGTTCCTGTTCTACCTTGGCTATATCGCGCTGTGGGCGGCGGTCGAAGACCCCGATACAGCGGCTGACCTGACAGGAGTGCTGTGCATTGTCGGATCGGTCTTTGCGCTGCTCAGCCGCTATGCGGTGAATTTCTGGAACCAGGGCCTGCACCAGGGGGCGTCGCTGTCGCTCGACAAGCAGGAGAATGTGGCCGACGTGTTCTGGATGCCGCTCGTCATCTCGATTGCAGGCTTCGTTGCCTTCTTCGTGGCGCTGGTGCTGTTGCGCACGCGGACAGAAATCCGCGCACGGCGGCTGTCGGCGCTGCTGGCACGGGAAAGGATGGCCTGATGCCCGATCTTGGGAAGTATGCCGTCGCGGTGCTGGGGTCTTACGCGGCGGGGCTTCTGCTTCTTGCCGGGCTCGTGGCGTTGACGCTGTGGCGCGGCGCGCGGGTGCGCCGTGCCTTGCGCCAGGTGGAAGAACGGCAGGAGAAGACGCATGGTTAAGCCCCTGGTCCTGGTGCCGCCGCTGATGTTTGCGGGCTTGGCGGCGCTTTTCTGGTTCGGCATGAACCGCAATGACCCCGACGTGCTGCCCTCCACCATGGAGGGGCGCGCGGCTCCGGCGGTGCAGGTCGTGCCGCTGGGAGATGGCCCGGTGCTGTCGGACGAACTCCTTCGCGCCCCGGGCGTCAAGCTCGTGAATTTCTGGGCCAGTTGGTGCGCGCCCTGCCGGGCCGAGCATCCGCTGCTGGAACAGGTCGCGGCCGAGGGCGTGACGATCCATGGCGTCAACTACAAGGACAAGCCCGCCGATGCGCTGGGTTTCCTGGCCGAGCTGGGCTCCCCCTATGCTGCGATGGGGGCCGATGACACGGGGCGCATGGGGCTGAACTGGGGCTTGTACGGCGTGCCGGAAACCTTCGTGATCGATGGCGAGGGCACGGTCGTGCTGCGCTATGCCGGCCCGATAACGGAGGATGCGCTTGAAAAGACGATCCGTCCCGCCATGGCCAGGGCGGCGGGCCAGTGACCCGGCGCACCGGGCGGCGGATATTGGGCCGAGCGTGGCGCCGTCGGGCTGCAGGCCCCTTGGTCCTGGCCGTGCTGGCAGGGTCGGTCGATGCCCGCCCGGGAACACCCGGCCCGCACTACTTCGCCGGCAGCTACGACCGCGTCGGCCGAACCGGAGCCGAACCACCGGCCCTGCTGGATGATGTCGTTCGGATCACGCCCGAGGGGCAGGGTCTAAGGCTTACCGCTTGCGAGGGCGACGAGACCGTCCTGGGCTTTGGCCCCGCCATCGAGCTGGAAAACCTGATGCTGGGGCAGCAGGGGTCCCGTTCGGTTGAATGCCTGTTTCACAACAATGGCTACAACCGCCCGATCCTGACCTGTCAGATGTCTGACGGCGGGGCCTTCACCCTTTGGCCGACGGGCGACGTGCCGCTGGTCTGCGCCGACTAGGCCCAGGTCGCCGCGATCAGCAGCAGAAAACCTGCAAGCTCGACCCAGGGCATCGAGGGAAGCGCGCGGCGCGCCAGGCCGCGCGTTGGAGGAGCGGGCAGGGCAGATAGGGTAACGGGGGGCAAGGCACATCTCCTGACAGGGCTAGGCAGAAGCGTGCCGAATGGAACTTAACAAGAACATAAGGCCCGGGGCTTCCCCCGGGCCTTTTTCGGTTCAGGTCGTGGCCGTTGTCAGACAGTGCCGGCCAGATGCCGCAGCACATAGTGCAGGACGCCACCGTGCTCGACGTACTCGATCTCGATCGCCGTATCGATCCGGCACTTGATCTGGATCGTCCGCTCGCGGCCATCGGCGTACAGGATGGTACAGGGCACGAGGCTCAGCGGCTTCAGATCGCCCGCGAGGCCGCCGATCGAGACGGTCTCATCCCCCTTCAGGTCCAGCGACTTGCGCGTGTCGCCGTTGGTGAACTCGAAGGGGATCACGCCCATGCCGACGAGGTTCGAGCGGTGGATGCGCTCGAAGCTTTCCGCGATCACCGCCTTGACGCCCAGAAGTGCGGTGCCCTTGGCCGCCCAGTCGCGGCTTGAGCCTGCGCCGTATTCGACCCCGCCGAAGATCACGAGCGGTGTCCCCTCTGCCTGATAGGCCATCGAGGCATCAAAGATCGAGGTCTGCTGTCCGTCCGGCCCCAGCGTGTAGCCGCCTTCCACCCCGTCCAACATCTCGTTCTTGATGCGGATGTTGGCGAAGGTGCCCCGCATCATCACCTCGTGGTTGCCGCGACGCGAGCCGTAGGAGTTGAACTCGCTCACCGGCACCTGGCGTTCCAGCAGGTACTTGCCTGCGGGTGTGGTGGGCTTGAACGACCCTGCGGGGCTGATGTGGTCGGTCGTGATCATGTCGCCCAGCACCGCGAGGATTCGCGCCCCGGAAATGTCGCTGATCACGCCCGGCTTCTTGGACATACCCTGGAAATAGGGCGGGTTCTGGATGTAGGTCGAGGTCGGCGGCCAGTCATAGGTCTCGCTGTCGGTCGTCTCGACCGCTTGCCACAGCTTGTCACCCTTGAAGACGTCGGCGTATTTCTCCTGGAACGCCTTGCGGGTGACGGTCGCTTCGACCAGTTCGGCAATCTCGTTGTTGGTTGGCCAGATGTCCTTCAGGAACACCTCCTTGCCGTCCTTCGAGATGCCGATCGGATCCTTGGTCAGGTCGATGTTCACATCGCCCGCCAGCGCATAGGCGACGACAAGCGGCGGCGAGGCCAGGTAGTTCGCCCGCACATCGGGGCTGATGCGGCCTTCGAAGTTGCGGTTGCCCGACAGGACGGCCGTCGCAACCAGATCATGGTCGTTGATCGCCTTGGAAATCGCCGGGTCGCCCAGCGGACCCGAGTTGCCGATGCAGGTCGTGCAGCCATAGCCCACCAGGTTGAAGCCGATGGCGTCGAGGTCTTCCTGCAGGCCGGCGGCCTCCAGATACTCGCCCACCACCTGCGACCCAGGCGCAAGCGAGGTCTTGACCCAGGGCTTCCGGGTCAGGCCAAGGGCACGGGCCTTGCGGGCCACAAGGCCGGCGCCGATCATCACATAGGGGTTCGAGGTGTTGGTGCAGGAGGTGATCGCCGCGATCACCACCGAACCGTCGCGGATCGTGTAATCCTTGCCCTCGACCTTGGCCGTCTTGCGGGCGTCCTTGGGCGGGGCCAGCACGCCGCCGCCTTCGTCCACCATCTCTTCGGCGTCGGGTGCCACCGAGATGCCCCGGTATTCGGCGACGGTCTTGTAGAACGACCGGGCGGCCATGTTCAGCGGCGTGTAGTCCTGCGGGCGTTTCGGGCCCGAGATCGCCGGCACGATCTCGCCCATGTCGAGATGCAGCGTGTCGGTATAGATCGGGTCGTAGTCCGGGCCGCGCCACATGCCGTTTTCCTTGGCATAGGCCTCGACCAGCGCGATGCGGCTTTCCTCGCGGCCGGTGTTGCGCAGGTAGCGCAGCGTCTCGTTGTCGATCGGGAAGAAGCCGCAAGTCGCGCCGTATTCCGGCGCCATGTTGGCAATCGTCGCCCGGTCGGCCAGCGGCAGGTGATCCAGGCCTTCGCCGTAGAATTCGACGAACTTGTTGACCACGCCTTTCTTGCGCAGCATCGCCACGACCTTGAGCACGAGGTCGGTCGCGGTCGTGCCTTCCATCATCCGCCCGGTCAGCTTGAAGCCGATCACTTCGGGGATCAGCATCGAGACGGGCTGGCCCAACATCGCGGCCTCGGCCTCGATCCCGCCAACGCCCCAGCCAAGCACCGCGAGGCCGTTGACCATGGTCGTATGGCTGTCGGTGCCGACGAGCGTATCGGGATAGGCCACGACATGGCCATTCTGGTCGGTATCGGTCCAGACTGTCTGGGCCAGGTATTCCAGGTTCACCTGATGGCAGATGCCGGTGCCAGGCGGCACCACGCGGAAGTTCTGGAACGCGTTCTGGCCCCATTTCAGGAACTGGTAGCGTTCCATGTTCCGCTCATACTCGCGGTCCACGTTCATCTGGAAGGCGCGGGGGGTGCCGAATTCGTCGATCATCACCGAATGGTCGATGACCAGGTCAACCGGGTTCAGCGGGTTGATCTTCTGCGCGTCGCCGCCAAGGCCGAGGATGCCGTCCCGCATTGCGGCCAGATCCACCACCGCAGGAACGCCGGTGAAATCCTGCATCAGCACGCGCGCAGGGCGATAGGCGATCTCGATGGGGTTCTTGCCGCCCTTCTTGCCCCAGTCTGAGAAGGCCTTGATGTCATCAACGCTGACGGTCTTGCCGTCCTCGAAGCGCAGCATGTTCTCCAGCACGACCTTGAGCGCGGCGGGAAGCCTTGCGAACTGTCCCAGACCCGCGGCCTCGGCTGCCGGGATGGAGTAATAGGCGACGGTCTGGCCCCCCGCGGTGAGTGTCTTGCGGGTCTTGGCTGAGTCGTGTCCGACGGTGACGGTCATTCGGGCCTCCTGGCAAATTGGCTCGGTCTGGACTTTGGCGCAGGTGCTGCAGCACAGCAAGGCCGCGCGGGAATCGAGTGCTTTGTATGCAATTGTATGCCGAAAATCCAGTCCCATTCCACCGGCTTTGCCGCGAACTTCGGCGTTGCACAGGGGCCACCCTGGGTTCGTGCCGGCCCCGCCTCGCAATTCCTTGATTGGCACAGCCTTTGTCACGCCGCTAGAACGATGCTCTGTACCAAATCGGGAACCAGCCATGCGTCATGTCGTGAAAGCCACTCTGGCCATCGGGTTGTGCCTTGCCGGCGCGGCTCTGGCAGAGAGCACGGCGGATCGGCCCGTGGTGGTCGAACTATACACCTCGCAGGGTTGCGCCTCTTGCCCGGCGGCCGACGAATACTTCAGCACGCTTGCGTCACATCCCGATGTCATCGCGCTGGCACTGCATGTCGACTACTGGGATTACATCGGGTGGAAAGACGACTTTGCCCAGCCGCGCTTTACCGAGCGGCAAAAGACATATGCCCGCGCCATCGGCAGCCGGATGATCTATACCCCCCAGATCATCGTGGGCGGAAGTGACCGGGTCGAGGGCAACCAGCCGGCTGAAGTTGCAGCCCTTGTCGAGCGGCACCGGGCGCAAGCGCCCGACGTGAACCTCAGCCTCTCCCGGCAGGGCAATCAGCTCTTGGTGAAGGCCGAGGCCCTGCGCCCGCTGGAGGATCCGCTCAGGGTGCAGCTTGTGCGCTATCGCCCCGAAGAAACGGTCGCGATCGAGCGGGGCGAGAATGCCGGCCGGACGATGACCTACCACAACATCGTCACATCCTGGGAGCCGGTCGGTGACTGGACGGGCGAGGCGCCACTGTCGATCAGTCTGGATGTGCCGGGCGACGATCCCGCGGTGGTGATCCTGCAAGAGGCCGGCCCATCGGACATCGTCGCCGCAGCTCGGGTCGACTGACAGGGCGCCGCTGCCTCTTGGCCGCGCGTGTCAGGGCTTCCAGCGCCGGTGGATCCAGAACCATTGATCCATGTGCTGGCGCACCAGCGCCTCCAGGCTGTCGTTCAGTGCCTGTGTCATGGCCTCGGCGCTGGCCTGGGGGATCGGCGCCTCGACCAGGATGTCGAAATCGAGACCGTTTTCCTTGCGGATCGCATAGACGGGGATCAGCAGGGCATCGTACTTCAAGGCAAGCTCTGCCGCCGACAGCGCCGTCAGCGCCTCATGCCCGAAGAACGACAGCCGCGCGCCCTGTACCATCCGCTGGTCCAGCAGCAACCCGAGCATCCCGCCTTCCTTGAGGAAGCGGATCATCTGCCCCAACCCCTTGGTTCCACGCGGGAACATGGGCTTGCCGATCTCTTCCATCGCGGCAACGTAATGGTGGTTGAAGTAGGCGTTGTCCATCGGGCGGTAGAGCCCGCCGATCCGATAACCCCGTGCAATCAGGTTGGCGCGGGCCGCAAGATAGTTGCCGAAGTGTCCGGTCACGATCACCACTGGGCGGCCTGAGGCACGTGCTTGTTCCAGCGCTGCCAAACCGTCGCCCCGTGGCGGGTACTTGGCCGCGCGCGCGATGAACTGGCGGCCCGAATACATCTCGATGAGGTTTCGGCCCACATTGTTTGGCACCGCGCGCACAATGCGCTCGACCTCGGCCTTGTCCATCTCTGGCAGGATCTTGGCCAGGTTGTCGCGGACCCGCCGGTCGTATCCGGCCAGAGGTGAGATCACCCGGCTGGTGATCCAGCCGAAGAACTGCACCCGCCACGCATAGGGCAGAAGGCGCATCAGCCCGATCATCGCAACAAAGACGCGATCCTGCAGCCAATGTTTCCAGTTGGTCGGGGCCTCTTCGGTCATCCCTCACCGTTGTTCCGGGCGGCCCGTGCCACCTGCGTTTCCCGGTGCCACACATAAAGCCCGGCCGAGGCGATCACAAGCGCGCCCACCACCGTCAGCAGGTCCGGCACCTCGCCGTAGAACAGCAGCCCCCAGATGGCGGCAAGGATGATTCCGCCATAGGAGAATGGCGCGACGGCCGAAGCCTCGGCGATCGAGAAGGACCGGATGATGCAAAGTTGCCCCCCCGTTCCCAACGCGCCGACAAGCGCAAAGAGCCACAGGTCCCCCAGCGCGATCGGCATCCAGAACCAAGGCAGTGTCGCACCCGACAGCAGGGCCCCGATGGCCGCGCCCAGGATCATGGTTGTCCAGATGCTTTCCCGCAGACCGACAACCCGGGTCAGCAGGGCATTGCCGGCATAGCTCATCGCGGACAGCAACGGCAGCAGCGCCCAGGGGGTGAACACACCCAGGCCCGGGCGAATGATGATCAGCGCCCCGATCATTGCCGCCACGACCCCGGCAATCCGGCGGGGTCCCAGCTTTTCACCCAGAAACAGCGCGGCCCCCAGTGTGATCAGCAGCGGGCTGACATCTCCGATTGCGGTGGCTTCAGCCAGGCCGATGTGGTTGAGGCTGGCAAAGAAGAAGACGATGGCGCCGAACTGGAACATTGACCGCCACAGCTGGATGAAGGGATGCGCGGTCCGCGCCAGAGCCGGAAGCCGGCTGCGCAGAACCAGGGCCACGATCAGGAACTGGCCCAGAAACCGCGCCCAGATCACTTGCATGACCGGATAGGTCTGCAAAAGGCCCTTGGCCACTGCATCCATCAGCGTGAACATCACGATGGACAGCAGCATCAGTGCGATGCCTTTCCCCGTCTGAAGGGAGGCGGCCGGAGCAGGTGTCATGTCAGAAATCCCCTCGCGCCCGGGCGCCTGCGACCCCCGGCAGGGGCCGCTCGTGCCGCGGGCCCGCAGACCCTAGTCCGGCCCAAGGGCGTCGACAAGGGCGACCGGAACGCTCGGTCCAAGCGACGGGTCCGGGGGCAGGGACGATGGACGCCCGCTGCCTCAGGTCATGGGGCGAGCCAGTACGATCTCGCCCTGCGCCTCCAGTTGGCGGATGGCGTTGACCACATCGGCCATGGCGGTTTCCGCATCGCCTGGCGGCACCGCACCCCGTTCGGCCATTTCTTCACGCAGCGATTCGGCCAGCCGCTGCGACAGGTTCTGCAGAAGGAAGGCCGCGGCCTCGGCCTCGGGCCCGTCGGCGGCACCGGCCAGGGCGGTCACAAGCCTCGGCTGCTCGACCGCGCGGACCACCTTTGCCACGTCACGCGGGGCCAGGCGGGTGGGGATATGGACAAAGGTGAAGATCGCCCGGCGCACTTCGGCGGCAAAGTCTGCGTCCGTCTCGCCCAGACCGCGCAGCACCTCATCCCGCGTTGCGGCGGGGGCCACGTTCAGGATCGCTCCCACCCTCTCGACCGGGCCGGCCTCGAAGGCGCGCGCCGGTTGCGTGTCGAGTTGCGAAGCGAGCGACTGGCCGATCCGACGCACCGTCTCGGGGTCGACATTGCCGGTCTGCGACACGGCATGCGCCACGCGCCGCGCCCGGTCGCCGGGCAGCCGACCCAGCAGCGCCGCGGCCTTTTGCACCGGCAGCTTCGACAGCATCACCGCAGCCACCTCGGCACTCTCCTCCTCCAGCACCGGTTGTAACCGGTCGAGATCCAGCCCGACGATCCGGTCCCATGGATCGGCCTTGGCCGAGGCACCGGCAAGACGGCGCAGGCGATTGGCGGCGGTGGAGCTGATATGGCCATCCATCATCGTCAGTGCGCCCTCGATGCCGCCGGGAAAGGCAAGGCCCACCTGCTCCAGTTCGTTCAGGAATTCCTCGACCACGGCGCCGAGCGTCGTACGGTCGACCAGACGCATCTGGCCGATCTGCTCGGTCAGCGCGGCCTGCATGTGTTCGGGCAGGGCGGACAGGGGCAGGGGGCTACCCTCGGCCAACAGCAGCCGAACGATCACGGCGGCCTTGACCCGACCGTTCATCTGGTTAGCAGGGGGCAAGGCCGGCGGGGTGGCACGGCGAAGGGGGGTTATCTGGCCGAGGGGCTGGGTCATGGCGGCATCTCCATCAGGGGCATGCCGCAAAATGAAGCGGCGGCCGTTAAGGCCGCCTTAGCAAGCCCCGGCACAGCGGAGCGGGGCCTGCCGGCTGATCAGCTGTTGGCCGGCGTCACACAGGTTTGCTGCGCCGCATCCCAGACCTGACCGGGCTGGCACTGCGAGACCGACTGCATCTTGGTGGCATGGGCACAGCCCTCGGCCAGCGCCAGACCCGGCGCAAGCATCAGGGCGAAGGCGGCGAGGGTCGTCTTGATCTTCATGTCGCTTCTCCTGTTTCTGTTGGACGTATCGTAAGGGAACCAGCAGGTCCGATTCGCGGCAAGGCCCCAGGGCGGGACCCGCGCGCATTCACGCACATGTCATCAGTAATTGTAGGTCTGCCCGGTGCGGATCGCCTGCGAAAGCGAGGTTTCCGCCCAGCTGCCAGCCCCGCCGCGCGCGCGGATTTCGGCGAGCTGCGCCGAGGCAAGCTCGATCTCGTTCATCTCGACCAGGGCCTGACCGAAATAGGAGCGGGCCAGCAGGTTGTCGGGGTTCTGCGCCAACGCCCGATCATAGGCGGCCAGTCCCGCCTCCAGATCGCCCGACTTGCGATGGGCAAAGCCCAGATAGGTCAGCACCCGGTCCGTCTCGCCTTCGCGCATGGCCGACAGGACCGTCAGCGCATCCTGCGGCCGGCCAGCCCAGGCCAGTTCGCGCGCGGCGTCGAACAACGTGTCATCGTCCAGTGCGCCGCTCTGGGCATCGACACAGGCCTGCTTGGCCTCGTCCCATACCTGGGCGCCGGTACATTTCGTGGTGGTTTCGGTAGGCGTGGGGGCCGTGCTGTCCCCGGTGCCGGCGGCCAGCGCCGCGAAAGGGGCGAGAGACAGGACAAGCGACAGCATCACACGCATGGCATCCTCCAAGACCGGTGTCGTCCAGAAGGATAGCACGCTTTCCGCTGCGGCAAGGCCTTTGGCGCGGCGCTGCCCGATCACCGATGCGTGAAGCCGCTCAGCCCCCGAACACCCGGGCAAAGACCGTGTCGACATGCTTGGTGTGGTAGTGGAGGTCGAACTTTTCCTCGATCTCGGCGGGTGACAGGGCTGCGGTTACCTCTGGGTCGGCCAGGAGCTCGGTCTTGAAATCCGCACCCTTTTCCCAGACCTTCATGGCGTTGCGCTGCACCAGCCGATAGGCATCCTCGCGGCTGACGCCGGCCTGGGTCAGGGCCAGAAGCACCCGCTGCGACATGACCAGGCCCCTGAACTTGTTCATGTTGCGCAGCATGTTCTCGGGATAGACAACCAGCTTCTCGATCACGCCCGCCAGACGGTGCAATGCGAAATCAAGCGTGATGGTCGTGTCGGGCCCGATGGCACGTTCCACCGAGGAATGGCTGATGTCTCGCTCGTGCCAGAGGGCCACGTTTTCCATCGCCGGGATCACTGACATGCGGATGAGGCGGGCCAGGCCGGTCAGGTTCTCGGTCAGCACGGGATTGCGCTTGTGCGGCATCGCAGACGAGCCCTTCTGGCCCGGGCTGAAGAACTCTTCCGCCTCGAGAACCTCGGTGCGCTGCATGTGGCGGATTTCGATGGCGATGTTCTCGATGGAACTCGCGATCACGCCGAGGGTCGCAAAGAACATCGCATGGCGGTCGCGCGGGATGACCTGGGTGCTGATCGGTTCGGGTTTCAGGCCCATCTGGGCGCAGACATGTTCCTCGACGCTCGGGTCGATATTGGCGAATGTCCCCACCGCACCCGAGATCGCGCCCGTCCGCACCTCTTCCCGCGCTGCTTCCAGCCGGGCACGGCCCCGCGCCATCTCGGCATAGAACCGGGCAAAGGTCAGGCCCATCGTGGTCGGTTCCGCATGGATGCCATGGCTGCGCCCGATGCGCACGGTGTCCTTGTGCTCGTAGGCGCGGGCCTTCAGCGCGGCCAGAACGCGGTCCATGCCCGCCAGCAGCAGGTCCGTGGCGCGGACGAGCTGAACGTTGAAGGTCGTGTCCAGCACATCGGACGAGGTCATGCCCTGATGGACGAAGCGCGCCTGATCAGCCCCAACATGCTCGGCCAGATGGGTCAGGAAGGCGATCACGTCATGCTTGGTCACCGCCTCGATCTCGTCGATGCGGGCCACGTCGAACTCGACATCCTTGGCGCGCCACACGGCTTGGGCATTTTCCTTGGGAATGACGCCAAGTGCCGCCTGCGCGTCACAGGCATGGGCCTCGATCTCGAACCAGATGCGGAACTTGGTCTCGGGTGACCAGAGGGCGACCATCTCGGGGCGGGAATAGCGCGGAATCATGGGGCAGGGTCCGTTCAGGCTGATGACGGGGACGCGCCGACGCCTTAGACTGCACGGGACCGGCTGGCAAGCCGCCCCCGCCCGAAGGACCCGATGCTGCGTCTGGCCCTGATCTTTCTGACGCTGCCCTTGGCGGCCCAGGCCGAGGAGTGGGTGCGGCTGAGCGGCCCCGAAATCGCCGCAGCGCTGACTGCGCGCGTTCTGGGCTATGCCGATGGCAGCCAGCAGGATTTCAAGGCCGAAGGTCAGACGCTTTACGACAACGGCACCCCCTCGATCGGCCGCTGGCGGATCGAGGAGGATCGCTACTGCTCGCAATGGCCACCTTCGGCCACTTGGGTCTGCTACGCGGTCGAGCGCGAGGCGAGGGGGCTCGACCTGCGGTTCATCGGCAGCGGTGGAACCGTCGAGACTGGCCGCTACATTGATCTGCAATGACAGGGAGGGATTGGACTGATGGTCGAGGTTGTTACCGGCGGGGTTGTCACCGTCACCTTTGACGGCAAGCGCTGCATCCACTCACGCAACTGCGTGCTGAGCCACCCCGAGGTCTTCGTGCCGAATGTGAAGGGTGAGTGGATCTTTCCCGACGCCGCCCCGGCCGAAGCGGTCCTTCAGATCGGGCTGAACTGCCCTTCGGGGGCAATTCGCGTAAGGCGCAACGATGACGGCGCCAGCAGCGACGCCCCACCCGTGGTCAATACCCTGCGCATCCGCGAAAATGGCCCCCTTGCGCTGGAGGCGCCGATCCTGATCGGTGGGGCACCTTCCGATGCCGCGCGGGCGACGCTCTGCCGCTGCGGTCAGTCGCAGAACAAGCCCTATTGCGATGGTAGCCACAATGCGGCTGGCTTTGCCGCAACCGGCGAGCCGGCAACAAAGCCCAGCGAAGCGCTGGCCGCCCGCGACGGGGCAGTCGATGTTCAGCCCCAGCCGAATGGGCCGTTGAAGGTGGTGGGGAATCTCGAGATTGTCTCGGGCACCGGGCGCACGATCAACCGGGTGACCCAGACCTTTCTGTGCCGCTGCGGAGAGTCGAAAAACAAGCCCTATTGCGACGGCAGCCACAAGGCGGCTGGTTTCGTGGCAGAGTAGAGCCTAACCCAGCCTTCAGGGTCTGTAGATCACGCTGGTTCGCAGGCCGTAGGCAGTTTTCGCACCAGAGACGATCAAGTGATCTCCCGGTTCAAGGGTGGACCAGATATGCCCGGGAACATCACAGAGTTCCTCACTGTACCCGGCGGCGTCGGGCCATGTGACTGTCGCAGCGTAGGAGCAGTGCTTGCGCCGATGGGCATCCTCAAGAGCCAGTATGATCACTTCCTGCTTGGCTGAGGGCGCCGGGAATGCCAGGGCATGGAGGAGTGGGAGCGCCGTATTCGCCGCTGGTGGCAGCATAAGGCCGCCCAGCATGCACATGCCGACCGCTGTCACCCGATGCAACACGCGATTGCGGAATGGTCCCTTGCCCGGTCTCAGCCGCTTCACGATGGCCCATGAACCGCAGACCAGCGATCCTGCAATCACAAGATGGTTCCATTGGCTGTTAATGAAGGCCGCGTGCTCCGGTGATGGCAGAAACGGCAGGCCACGGACGGCAAGAAGGCCGAGCAAAGCGATCGCGAGGGCGGCCGATCCCAGGGTGACGGTGATCGCACGCCGCGCCGCACTTTGCGGTGGCAACTCGCGTTCGGGTTCCGGGCCACGACGTCCCGGGTGGGCTGCGGCCGACCAGCCTGCGGGTTGAGCGGCGTGAAAATAGGCAAAGCCGGGCAGGATGAATGCAAGCAGGATCAAGAGGGCGTAGAGCCCAAGCAGTGGCAAGACGAGGCTTGTCGGGACGACCCCAAAAATGTGCGTGGGCCCTCTTTCGAGCGACATGGCGGCTGCTGTGCCCATGATGCAGATACATACCAATGCAAGGTTGGCTGCAAACAAGCGTCCGAAGCCGTACCGGGTGGCCGCTGTGAAATTCGACCGGGCGGTTGGCATGAGGGACGTCAATGTCACGATCAGTGTCACGATTGCCATCCCCATCGAGATAGCAGCTCTGTCCGTTGCGCCCCACTGTACATGTCGCACTGTCACAACTGTCAAAGTGTACGTGAGCAATCCGAACGCTATGCCGTTCGCCGCAAAAGCAAGAGAAGCCATGAAACGCGACATCTGGACCCCATCAACCGTTGGTCATGAAGGGATCAGCATCAATCGCGGCTGAAGTTTGGCTGGCTCTTGATAGATCAAGCAAACCTTGGGGCAATCGTAGCCGAACCGTCAACGTCCAGCCGACAAGAGCCGGTGTACCCGTCCCCGGCCAGGGGCAAGGCGACCAGACGCAGACACGCCCCGCGCGATCTCCGCAGGCGCTGGCACCCGGAAGCCCTTCGAACTCCGCCGGTCTTCAGTTCCCCATCAGACGATCATCGAACGGATAACTGGTCAGGTCCTCATGGCCGGTTTCGGTGATAAGCACCTGATCTTCCAGCTTGATCGAGAAATCGCCCCCCTCGGGGCTGACGAGGGCCTCGACACACAGCACCATGCCGGGCTCCAGCACGGCATCGAAGGCGCCCTCGGTCCAGCCATCTGGATAGGTGACATAGGGCCATTCATCGCACAGCCCGACGCCATGCATCTTGCAGCTGTATTTCTGTGCCCAGTACTGGTCTTCCAACTGGTGCCCGCCAAAGACCAGTTCCTTGATCGAAATGCCGGGCTTCAGCAGGGCCATGTTCTCGCGGATGTGGTCGCGGGCGTGGTGCATTGCGCTGACCATGGCATTGGTCGGGCGCTGGTCACCCACCCACCAGGTCCGGCTGATGTCGATGCAGATGCCGTAGCTGCCGATAAGGTCGGTATCGAAGGCCACGATCTCGTTGTTCTGGACGATCCGGGGGCCGCATTCCTGAAACCACGGGTTGGTCCGCGGGCCCGAGGCTAGGAGCCGCGTCTCGATCCATTCGCCGCCGCGCTTGATGTTGCCCTTGTGCAATTCCGCCCAGATGTCGTCTTCGCTGACACCACCGCGGGGCACCTCGCTGCGGGTGAACTGCTCCATCTCGGCCATGGCGGATTCGCAGGCATGGTGGGCGCAGCGCATTGCCAGAATCTCGTCAGGCCCCTTGATGGCGCGGGTGCGTTCGGTGACCTCTTCGCCCTCCATCACCTGGAAGCCGCGGCGTTCCAGCGCGCGCAGACCGGCGATCATGATCTTGTCCACGGCGAGACGGCGGTTCGTGCCCGCATGTGCGCGCATCACCTCTTCGACCTGCGCGGCGAAGCCGGCGGCGGCGGCATCGCCCTTGTCTCCGGTAGAGTTGTAGAAGAAGGTCGCGCCCGAACGCAGTTCCTTGATCAGCGGATTGAAGGTCACAAGGAAGGGCGAGTTCTTGTATTCCCAGATCACCATATGGCCATCAGCGCACAACAGCACGGCGCGGAACGGGTTGTGCGTGTTCCAAAGCTGCATGTTGGTCGTGTCGGTCGCATAGCGGATGTTCAGCGGATCGAACAGCAAGAGCCCGCCGTAGTCGCGGCTGACCAGGGCCTCGGTCAGCTTGCGCCATCGGTATTCACGCATCCGCTCTAGGTTCGGCAAGGCCAGGCCCGCGGCCTCCCACTCGCGAAAGGCCAGCTGGGTGGGGCCGATCTCGACCCGATCGTTGTCATTGGGCGTGCCATCGCCCAGCGTCGCGCCCCGCGACGGGTCGATCTTGCGGCGGTCGGCGTAATGGGTGGTCGACATGGCTTGGCCTTGCGGATTGCGGGAATGTGATCCGAGAGTGCTGCCGCACGACCGTTTCTGTCGGTCCCGTTCGCGACAGGCCCGGGTCGTTTCCAATCCTGCGACCCAACCCCTTTTCCCCGCCCGCCCCTTGGCTTATCAGGCGCAATGCCCATGATTGTGCAAGACAAACTGCCTTACCTTCCCTGGATGGACCCGCGCAGCGCGCGGTTGCCGGGTATTCAGCCGCTGGAACCGGGCGACTGGCTCCGCGTGGATGAGGCCTTTGCCCCCCAGATGGCCGAACGGGACCGGCTTATTGCCACGACCCCGGCGGCGGTCCATGCCCTGCTGCCCCGGGCGCGACCGGCGGCGGCAGAGCTTTATGCCGCCGTCCTGGAAAAGCTTGCCCAGACGCCGGGATACGCAGTCGGCCCGACCCAGGTCCGTCGGCCCGATGGGGTTGAGGTGGCGCTTGATCCCGATGCGCCCTTGCTCACGTTGGGGCGCCTTGTGCAGGAAGACCTCTGCCTGATGGAGGCAGAGGGTGACGAACATGTTCTGACCGGGGCGATCCTGTGCTTTCCGGCCAGCTGGACCCTGACCCAGAAGATCGGTCGCCCACTGACCGCGATCCACAGGCCGGTGGCCTCTTATGACGATGGCATGGCCCGCCGGGTGCAGCGCCTGTTCGACGCGATCCGGCCAGAGCAGCCGATGTGGCGGATGAACTTCTTGATCTATGACGATGCCGAACTGCACCAGCCGCGCGTCGAAGGCCAACCCAGGCCCCGTCCGGTCCGGCGCGATCTGGTGCGGGTCGAGCGGCAATGCCTTGTCCGTCTGCCGCAGACGCAGGCGGTGCTGTTCTCGATCCATACCTGGGTTGTGCGGATGGAGGATGTGCCGCCCGACGCCGCAGAGGCGCTGCGGGCGCGGTATCCCTGAAGCCAGGCGCGGTTCAGGGCCGCGCCCGGTAAGGGTGGTTCAGATCATCGCCATCATCTGCTGGCCCATCGGGCTTTGGCTCAGCGCCAGCAGGGCACCGGTCAGCGCCATCATCCGGCCGGACAGCCGCATGTCTTCGCCCCGCAGGATCGAGTAGGTCATCACAGCAGCGCCGACAGGGGCATAGACGGTGATCAGCGTGGCGTTCATCGCATGCACCGCAAGCCGCATGGGCACCGATGCCGGCTCTCCCTCCGCCACGGCTTCTTTCGGCGCGTTTGCGGCCATTTCCTCGGCATAGAGCGCGCGGCGAATACGATCGAGGTCTGACAGAGGCAGCGGCGGCAGGTCGGGCACATCGTTCGCTACCGCGGTGGGTGCAACGGCTTCGGCAGGTTGTACCGTCGCGTTGACCCTTTGGCGGGCCGCCGTGATGCGGAAAGGCAGCTCCACATCCGAGATCGCAGCCCAGAACCCGGGCGTTGCGCCACGGGCGACCTTGGGCATTTCGATCAGCAGCTCGGTTTCCGGCGGTGGCATGCGCTGGTCAAGCTCTTCGGTCATCCGCGCCATCAGTCGATCGATATCGACTGGGGCGGCCGTGTCGGCCTCGACATCGGGCAGATCGTCGAGCAAACGGTCGATCACATCGGGCGTTACCGTTACGGAGAGATCCTTCCACAGGATCGTGTCCGAGGCATAGCGGTCCGTCAGCCGGTTGACGATCAAGCGGCAGAAGGTTGCCCGACGCCGGGCCAGCGCGCCTGACACCCGGTCGCCCGGGCCGGGGCCGACCGAGACTGTCAGGCAGGCCGCATGATCTCCGTCGAGATCCTCGGCATAACCCAGCGCGATACGTGTTCCATCCAGATCGAAGACAGCCACATCGTCGCAATCCCACCCCAGCGACCGGCGATCCGCCGGATAGCGCGACAGCGCGGCATCCAGCTCGCTCACCACATGGGCAAAGTTCAACTGTGGGCGCTTCACAAACAGAAGCTGAGCAATGGTACTCGTCGCGATGTCACTCATGGCGGACCCTCCGACCAGTGGGATGGTCCCTTTGTGCAGGGCGATTGGGCCGCGATTGGGCAGGGATTGTGGAATAATGGTGTCCTTAACCTTAACGCGAGCAGGTTTCCGCCGATGGCACAAGGTGGCAGATCCGGCCTGTTTGTTTCCGCCCGACGCGATGGGGCAGGACGAAACCTGACCCAAAAGACAGGTCAGGCGCGGCAGTCGTGGCGTCTTTGTGGCGGCCGTAAAAGGAATGCTGAACGGGCATTGTTCGCGGTTTCGGGCCAGTCTTGCCTGGGGTCAGGCGCTGCCAGGAAACGAAGACGGGCGCGGCAGATGCCGCGCCCGTTTCACAAGATATGGTAGGTCTGATCAGCAGGAGTAATACATCGCGTATTCGATCGGGTGGGGCGTATGCTCGTATGCATAAACCTCTTCCCATTTCAGCGCCATGTAGCCTTCCAGTTGATCCTTGGTGAACACATCGCCCGCCAGCAGGAAGTCGTGGTCCTTTTCCAGTTCCTCCAGCGCCTCGCGGAGCGAACCGCAAACGGTGGGGATGGCGGCCAGTTCTTCCGGCGGCAGGTCGTACAGGTCCTTGTCGGAAGCCGGGCCGGGGTCGATCTTGTTCTTGATTCCGTCAAGGCCCGCCATCAGCAGTGCCGCAAAGGCGAGGTAGGGGTTCGCCGACGGGTCGGGGAAGCGGGCTTCCACGCGTTTCGCCTTGGGCGATTCGGTCCACGGAATACGAACGCATCCCGAGCGGTTGCGGGCCGAGTAGGCGCGCAGCACCGGCGCCTCGAAGCCCGGGATCAGACGCTTGTAGCTGTTGGTCGCGGGGTTCGTCAGGGCGTTGAGCGCCTTGGCGTGCTTGAGGATGCCGCCGATGAAGTACAGCGCTTCCTGGCTCAGATCGGCATATTTGTCGCCGGCGAACAGGGGCTTGCCGTCTTTCCAGATCGACATGTTCACGTGCATCCCCGAGCCGTTATCGCCCTTCATCGGCTTCGGCATGAAGGTCACGGTCTTGCCATAGGCATAGGCCACGTTGTGGATGACGTATTTGTACTTCTGGATGTTGTCGGCCTGTTCGGTAAGGCCGCCGAAGATCATGCCCAGTTCGTGCTGGCAGGTCGCCACTTCATGGTGGTGCTTGTCGACCTTGATGCCCATGCGCTTCATGGTCGAGAGCATCTCGCCACGGATGTCCTGGGCCTCGTCGATCGGGTTCACCGGGAAATAGCCGCCCTTGTGGGCCGCCCGATGGGCGAGGTTGCCCGTTTCCATCTCGGTATCGGTGTTCCAGGCGGCGGCTTCGGCGTCGATCTGGAAGGAAACCTTCTGGGGCGTCACGGCATAGCGAACGTCGTCGAAGATGAAGAACTCGGCTTCCGGGCCGCAGTAGAACGCGTCTCCGATGCCCGAGGACTTCAGATAAGCCTCGGCCTTGAGCGCGGTGCCACGCGGGTCGCGGCTGTAGGGCTCGCCGGTATCGGGCTCGACCACGTTGCAATGCACGCACATGGTCTTTTCGGCATAGAAAGGATCAATGTAGACCGTGCTGGCATCCGGGATCAATTTCATGTCGGACTGGTCGATGGACTTCCAGCCGGCAATCGACGAGCCGTCGAACATGAAGCCTTCCTCGAAGAAGTCTTCATCCACGAGGTCGGCAACCAGCGTCACGTGCTGAAGCTTGCCCTTCGGGTCGGTGAACCGGATGTCGACATATTCGACCTCCTCGTCCTTCATCAGTTTGAGAGCGTTCTTGACCTTGCTCATCTGGGGGTCATTCCTTCTGCTGGATAATCGAAGGCCGGGGCCGCTCTGGCCACCCGGCAAGAGAACTCTGTTCGGTCAGACGGCGTCGTCGCCCGTTTCCCCGGTGCGGATACGGATGGCCTGCTCGACAGGCGAAACGAAGATTTTGCCATCCCCGATCTTTTCGGTGCGGGCGGCGGCCACGATGGCCTCGATCGCCGTATCGACCATGTCGTCGGACAGAACGAGTTCGATCTTCACCTTTGGCAGGAAGTCGACAACATACTCGGCGCCGCGATAAAGTTCGGTGTGGCCTTTCTGGCGGCCGAACCCTTTGACTTCGGTCACGGAAAGACCCTGTATCCCGGCCTCTTGAAGCGCTTCCTTCACCTCGTCGAGCTTGAAGGGCTTGATGATCGCTTCAATCTTCTTCACGGCCGACTCCCCTCCGCTGCCAATCCCGCAAGTCAGTCACCACTTTCCCGAACGGGCCACAATTGGCTAGGGTTTGGGGCCGGCGGACGCCAGGATGGAATCTTTTGGTTGCGCCTAAAAAATGTGCAAACGGTTCAAGGAATGATCTGTTTGTGAATGATGGATCTGCTGACATGACCGATTTGCTGACATCTGCTCAAATGCGCGCCATCGAACGCGCCGCGATGGACTCCGGGGCCGTCACCGGGCGGGGGTTGATGGAGCGGGCCGGTGCAGGAGTGGTGCAGGCAACACTGGCGCACTGGCCAGGGCTTGCGCAGGGCGCCCGGCGGGCGGTCGTGCTTTGCGGGCCCGGCAACAACGGCGGCGATGGCTATGTGATCGCTCGCCTTCTGGCCGACAGGGGCTGGAACGTCGATCTGCTTGCCCTCGCCGAGCCGGGAACCCCCGATGCGGCAGGCGCCCGGGCCGACTGGCCGGGGCCAGTGCTGCGGCTGGACCAATTGCCGTCCGACCTGTCGGGGGTGGTGGTGTTCGACGCGGTGTTCGGCACCGGCCTTTTGCGCCCGATATCGCGCGAGATAGGGCTTACGCTGGCGCAGGCCCGGGCTGGCGGGGCGCGAATTGTGGCTGTCGATATCCTGTCGGGCCTGTGCGCAGACAGCGGTCGCCTTCGCAGCGACGCGGGCGATGCGGGCGTAATGGCAGATCTGACCGTGACTTTCGACAGCCCGCGGCCCGGCCATCTGCTGGACATGGGCGGGGATCTGTCGGGGGCGCTGGCCGTGGCCGATATCGGCACCGGCCCCTGGCGAGAGGCCCTGCGCGGCCAGGATGGCGCCTCGATATCCCGCCTCGCCACGCCGGTGGTTCCGCTGCGGAAGGTGGCTGGCCACAAGTACGCTTATGGTCATGCGCTGATCCTTTCCGGTGGCCCGGGGCGGGGCGGGGCAGCCCGCCTTGCCGCGCGGGCGGCGCTGCGGGTCGGGGCCGGGCTGGTCACGCTTGCGCCGCCGCCCGCAGCCCTGGCCGAGAACGCGGGCCGTTTGGACGCCATCATGCTGCACCCGATGCCAGACGGTGCGGCCCTGGCGCAGGCGCTTTCGGACCCTCGGCTTTCGGCCCTGTGCCTCGGCCCTGGCCTTGGCGTGTCCGCGCGCGAGGTGGGTCTGGTTGCCGCCGCCTTGGCCGCGCGTCGCCCGACGGTGCTGGATGCCGATGCGCTGACAGTAATCGCGCGCGACCCCGCCCTGCGTTCGGCCCTGCATGAGGGCTGCGTGCTGACCCCCCATGATGGTGAGTTCGCACGGCTCTTTCCCGAAATTGCAGGGGCGCTCTCGGAACCGCCAAAGGACGGCGCGCCAGCGATGTCGCGGTTGGATGCGGCCCGAGCGGCGGCGCAGGAGGTGGGGGCAACGGTGCTGCTGAAAGGGGCCGCCACGGTGATTGCAACCCCCGACGGTCAGGCTGTGGTGCATGCCGCGCTGCGCGAGCGGGCGGCGCCCTGGTTGGCAACGGCCGGGGCGGGGGATGTTCTGGCTGGTCTGATCGCCGGGCTTCTGGCACGGGGGGCGGCGCCGCTTGCCGCGGCACAGACAGGCGCCTGGCTGCATGTCGAGGCGGCGCGCGCCTTTGGGCCGGGACTGATTGCGGAGGACCTTCCGGAGGCGCTGCCAGAGGTGTTGCGCGGCCTGGACCCTTAAGGGGCGTCAGGCACCGGCGGGAACCTCCAGGGCGGGCGTCGCGAGTTCCAGCCCCGCCGCCTGCACGACCGTAGCGCGTGGCAGGCCCAGCCGGATCAGGGGCAGGGTGGCAACTGGCGCGGCCTGCACATACGCCCCGTCGATCAGGCGCGACAGGGGAACAACCGCCTCCAACTGGCCGAACAGCGCCTTGGCCCGCCAGTCGCGGATCAGGATCGGCTGGTCGGCTGGCAGGCAAATGTCTTCTGCCGGCCGGTCATGGCCCAAGGCCCGCGCCGACACGCGGACGATGGCCACCGGGGCAGGGGGCAAGGCCGCAACTGCGACCAGAGGCACAGCGCCCGCCCGGGTAATGACCCTGTCGCCCGGCAACAGATGTTCGACCGGCATGACGCCCTGCATCGTCATCACCGGCGTGCCGCGCGGCAAGTCCAGCGCGTAAGGCGCCACTGTCTGCGCTTCAATGTCGCGCTGCGAGGCAAGGTGAAGGGCCATGGGCGGCTTCCAATCCGGCAAGGGCGACTGCACACGCCCGACAACAAGACTGTCGCGGGCAATCATGACCAAAACGTGTCCGAAATCCGGCGCGGGCGGGCCACACGATTTGCCCTCGCCTCGGGCGGACGGCTTTGGTAGGAAAGCGCGGCTTCTGGTGCCGAACGGCGGTCAGAGGCAGTGCGGGTGTGGCGAAACTGGTAGACGCACCAGATTTAGGTTCTGGCGCCGCAAGGCGTGGGGGTTCAAGTCCCTCCACCCGCACCAATCCCTGAATTCAACACCGGTCTGGTCCCCAGTTGCGCGAGGGCGCAGGACTGTACGTAAAGGGATCCCTGACGGGCTGACGCACGCGGCGGTGCGGCGCAATTTCCCCCTCGCACAGGCCCGGAAGCTTTGCTAGAAGGCGCGGGATTTGGCATCCCGGGCCCTGCCCGGGGTGTCGGCGTTTTGTCTGGCCGATCCCGGCTGGAACCGACGCCCGGCAGGCATCTGGCGCGCGGGCATTGCGATGCGGCGCGCCGCGGAGAGGAAAGAAGGACGACACAATGCAGGTCACCGAGACCCTGAACGACGGTCTGAAACGCGCCTACACGATCACCGTATCGGCGGCCGAGCTGGACGCAAAGGTCACCGAGAAGCTGATCGAGGCGCAGCCCGAGATCGAGCTGAAGGGCTTCCGCAAGGGCAAGGTGCCGATGGCGATGCTGCGCAAGCAGTTCGGCCAACGCCTGTTGGGCGATGCGATGCAGGACGCCATCGACGGCGCGATGAAATCGCATTTCGAGGCCTCGGGTGACCGGCCGGCCCTGCAGCCGGAAGTGAAGATGGTGGGCGGTGAAACCTGGTCGGAAGGCCAGGATGTCGTCGTGGAAATGACCTATGAGGCGCTGCCGGCCATTCCCGAGGTGGACACCTCGAAGATCACGCTGGAGCGTCTGGTCGTTGCGGCGGAACCTGCCGCGATTGACGAGGCGCTGGCGAATCTTGCCGCCTCGGCCCAGAATTTCGAGGACCGCAAGAAAGGCTCCAAGGCCAAGGACGGAGATCAGGTCGTGATCGACTTCCGCGGTTCGGTCGATGGCGAGGAATTCGAAGGCGGCTCGGCTGAGGATTATCCGCTTGTCCTGGGTTCGAACTCGTTCATCCCGGGCTTCGAGGCACAGCTTGTCGGCGCGAAGGCTGGCGAGGAAGTCTCGGTCAAGGTGACCTTCCCCGAGAACTACGGCGCCGCGCATCTGGCCGGCAAGGACGCCGTGTTTGCCTGCACCGTCAAGGCGGTGAAGGAACCCAAGCCCGCCGAGGTTGACGAGGAACTGGCCAAGAAATACGGCGCCGAAAGCCTTGAGGCGCTGAAGGCCCAGATCGCCGAGCGGCTGGAGGCGGAATACAAGGGCGCCTCGCGCGCCGTGCTCAAGCGCGGGCTGCTCGACCAGCTTGATGCGATGGTGAAGTTCGACCTGCCGGCCTCGCTGGTCGAGGCCGAGGCCGGTCAGATCGCCCACCAGCTGTGGCATGAAGAGCATCCCGAAGAGCATGGCCACAACCATGCCCATATCGAGCCGAGCGACGATCACAAGAAGCTGGCCGAGCGCCGCGTGCGTCTTGGCCTGCTGCTGGCCGAGGTGGGCCGCAAGGCCGAGGTGACGGTGAGCGATGCCGAGATGACCCAGGCCGTTCTGGCGCAAGCCCGGCAGTATCCGGGGCAGGAACGGGCCTTCTTCGAATTCGTGCAGAAGAACCCGCAGATGCAGCAGCAGCTGCGCGCCCCGATCTTCGAGGACAAGGTTGTCGACCACATCGTATCGGGCGCCAAGGTGACGGACAAGGCCGCCACCAAGGAAGACCTGCAGAAGGCGGTCGAGGCGCTGGACGAGATCTGATCCGGGGGGCCAGCCTCGCGCCGGCGGCCACGGCCGCCGGCAGGCTGGGGCCGCCGTGACCGTTAAAGGACAAAGAAAAAGGGCCGCCCGCTTCCGGGCGGCCCTTTGATTTTCGGGGACGGTGCCTCAGCCCCGGGCGCGGCGGCCACCCCGGCGACCCGACGTGGCCGATGAGGCGGCCGCGCTGGCCTCGGCGAAGCTCAGACCGCCCTCGACAGCTTCGAGCACTTTCGAGAAGCGGATCCATTCGCCGCCGTTCGCGTCATGGTTCATCAGGAAGTTGGCGGCACGGATCGCCTCCATCTCGACCTGGCGCACCGGGTTCATGATGGCCGAGGTCATGCCCGCCCCGATCGCCATCGGCAGGAAGGCCGCGTTGATGCCATGGCGGTGCGGCAGGCCGAACGAGATGTTCGAGGCGCCGCAAGTCGTGTTCACGCCCAGTTCCTCGCGCAGCTTGCGCACCAGGGCAAAGACCTGCTGACCGGCGGTGGACATGGCACCGACCGGCATCACCAGCGGGTCGACCACGATATCATGGGCGGGGATGCCGAAATCGGCCGCACGCTGCACGATCTTCTTGGCGACGGCAAAGCGCACTTCCGGGTCAGGCGAAATGCCCGTGTCGTCGTTCGAGATCGCCACGACCGGCACATTGTACTTCTTGACGAGCGGCAGCACGCGCTCCAGCCGTTCTTCTTCGCCCGTGACCGAGTTCAGCAGCGGACGTCCCTCGCAAGCCTTCAGCCCTTCCTCAAGCGCGCCGGGGACCGAGCTGTCGATGCACAGCGGCACGTCGGTGATGGCCTGGATGCGCAGGATCAGTTCGCGCATGAGCGGCGGCTCGACGAAGTTGTTGTCGGCATAGCGGGGGTCTTCGGCCATCTTGTTGGTGAAGACCGCTCCCGAGTTCACATCGAGCACCGTCGCCCCGCAGGCCACCTGCTCGAGCGCGTCTTTCTCTACCGTGGTGAAATCACCCGCTTCCAGTTCGGCGGCCAGTTTCTTGCGCCCCGTGGGGTTGATGCGCTCGCCGATGACACAGAAGGGCTCGTCAAACCCGATGATGACGGTTTTCGTTTTGGATTCAAGGACGGTACGGGTCATTCTTCAACCTGTCTTTCAAGCGTGGGAGGCCGGAACGCCCGAGGCGCCGCCGTTTTCGGTTGCCCAGGTGGCATTGGTCTTGATGCCACCAAGGGGGAAGAAATGCACACGCTCGATCCCGAATTCGGGATGGCGGGCCTTGTGGGCGGCAAGTTCGGTCAGGAACTCGGTCGGCTCATAGGGCAGCAGCAGTTTGGTCACGTCCATCGCGCGCTTCTGCAGTACGCGCAAGGACGGGCCCACGCCACAGGCGATGGCGAACTTGATCAGTGTCTGCAGTTTGGCCGGGCCGGCCACGCCGATGTGGATCGGCAGCTTGATACCCTCGGCGGCCAACCGGTCTGCCCAGGCGATGACCGGGCCAGCCTCAAAACAGAACTGCGTGGCAATCGCCATCTGGGCATCGGTCCGTTCGCTGAACTTCTGCTTCCAGCGCAGCGCCTCCAGCACGTTGCGGTCAGACCCATCGGGGTCGATGTCCTTGTTGCCCTCGGGGTGGCCGGCGACATGCAGCCGCTCGAACCCGTCGAACAGGCCGGTCTCGATCATCTGCATCGAGTTGTCGAAATCCCCCGCCGGGGTCGCCACGCCGCCGCCCAGCAGCAGGGCCTGTGTCACGCCCGCCTCTGCTTTGTAACGGCCGATCCAGTCGGCGAGTTCGGCGCGGTTCTTGATGATGCGGGCCGGGAAATGGGGCATCACGGCAAAGCCTTCGCCCGCGATCCGCTTGGCGGTGGCCACCATGTCCTCGATGGGGGTGCCCTCGATATGGGCGATGTAGACACGCGTGCCCTCGGGCAGGATGTCGCGGAAGCTTTCGACCTTTTCGGCCGTGCGCGGCATCACCTCGATCGAGAAGCCCGACATAAGGGCCTCAAGCTCGGGGTTCACGCCTGCCGTGGTGGGCGCCTCGCGGCGGAAGTTGAACAGCGCCATGCTGATATCTCCTTACGGGTCAGGCCCGGCCTTCGTTGTCGATCAGCGCCTTGAGGCGCGCGGTGTCATATTCGGCATCGATCCGGGCGGCCTCGGCGGCCGCTACCGCGTCGGGCTCGCCCGCGACCTCGTAGGGTTCGGCCTTGCGCCATTCGGCCATGTAGGCATCGGCATCCTTGGCGCCGATCTTCATCGCACAGCGATCGATCGCCTGCTCGAAGCGTTCGGGCAACGGGGCCTTTGATCCCCGGCGGCCCTTGCCGACAATCACCTGGGCGGGAATGTCGCGCCAGTAGACGATGGTGACGTCAGGCATTGGATGATTCCCCGAACTGGACCTCAGGCCTGTTTTTATGGGGCGCAGTGCGACATTCGATGTCGGATTTCGACACGTCCCGCGCGCAGAGCGACCACCCGCTGCCCCCTGGCCCTTGTAGCGCAGGGTGTCCAGACTTGCGACAGGCGTGCTTGCCCAAAATTTGCAAGATCATCATGAACAAAGGCCAGCAACTGCCGCGGCTTGCGCCGGCCCTGCGGTCGCCCAGGTGAACGGAACGGTTCTTGCGCCGGCACGCGGCGCGCACTAGTCTCGATTCAACCACGATTGGAGGGCGATGATGACGCCCGAGCGTCCCTTGGGTGCGGACGCCATCCCGATGCCGGCCGACCACGAGTGGGGGGTCATGCCGCCGGGCGAACCGTCTGGCACCCGCACGCCCGAGGGGGCGCAGCTTTATGCGGCGCTCGACCTTGGGACTAACAGTTGCCGGATGCTGATTGCCCAGCCGAAGGGCAGTCAGTTCACGGTGGTGGACAGCTTTTCCAAGGCTGTCCAGCTGGGTACCGGGCTTGAGGCCTCCGGACGGCTGAGCCGTGCCTCCATGAGTCGTACGGTGCAAGCACTGCGGATCTGCCAGAAGAAGATCGAGAAGCACGGGGTGCGTAACATGCGCCTTGTCGCGACCGAGGCCTGCCGGCGCGCCCGCAACGCCCGAGATTTCATCCGCCAGGTCCGCCGCGAGACGGGCCTGCAGCTTGAGATCATCCAGCCCGAGGAAGAGGCCCGGCTTGCCGTGATTTCCTGCGCCCCGCTGGTGTCGCAACGGACGGAGCAGCTTCTGGTGGTGGACATCGGCGGTGGGTCGACCGAGCTTGTCTGGATCGACCTGACCGAGGTTCAACCCGAAGACCGCCCCCGGGCGATCATGCGGCTGCATTCCGGTTTCAAGACCGGGGGCGAGGGGCAGGCGCGTGTGGTCGACTGGATCAGCGTGCCGCTTGGGGTGGCCACACTGAAGGACCAGTTCGTTGACGTCGATGACGACGCGGCGCGTTTTGCACTGATGAGTTGGTTCTTCGAAGAGAACCTCGCGAACTTTTCGCCCTATAACGCAGAAACCCCGCGCGAAGGGTTCCAGATCATCGGCACCAGCGGGACGGTGACCACGGTTGCTGCCTCGTTCCTGGGGCTGCGGCGCTATGACCGCGCCAAGGTCGACGGACTGCGCATGTCCTCGGCCCAGATCGATCATGTGATCCGCGACTACCTGTCGCTTGGCCCCGAGGGGCGGCGGACCGACCCCCGGATCGGGCGCGACCGCCACGCACTGATCATGTCCGGCGCGGCAATACTGCAGGCGCTGATGCGGATCTGGCCCACGGATCAGCTGTCGGTCGCGGATCGAGGCCTGCGAGAGGGGCTGCTCTATGCCCAGATGAGCGCCCATGGCGTCTTGGAAGACGGACCTTATGAATGAGCGATGAGAAGAAGACATCTGGCCGCGGCCAGCGCGACCTGCGCGTGCGGGTCAAGACGGCGAAGGGACGGAAGCTGTCGTCGACGCTCTGGCTCGAGCGGCAGTTGAACGACCCCTATGTGGTCCGCGCCAAGCGCGAGGGCTACCGCGGCCGGGCGGCCTACAAGATCCTGGAACTGGACGACAAGTTCGGCTTCCTCAAGCCCGGCGCACGGGTGGTCGACCTGGGGTGCGCGCCCGGCGGCTGGTGCCAGGTGGCCGTCGCCCGCGTGAACGCGCTGGGGGATCGCAAGGGCAAGCCCGTGGGCACGGTTCTGGGGGTGGACCTGCAAGAGGTCGAGCCGATTGCCGGGGCCGAGATCCACCAGTTGGATTTCCTTGCCGAGGGGGCTGACCAGCAGGTGAAGGACTGGCTGGGCGGACGGGCCGATGTTGTGATGAGCGACATGGCAGCGGCTTCGTCAGGGCACAAGCAGACCGATCACCTGCGCATCGTCGCGTTGTGCGAGGCAGCGGCCGACTTTGCCTTCGATGTGCTGGAAGAGGGAGGCACCTTTGTGGCCAAGGTTCTGGCAGGCGGCGCCGAGATCGGGTTGCAGACCATGCTGAAGCAGAACTTCACCAAGGTGGCCAACGTCAAGCCGCCGGCCAGCCGCAAGGACAGTTCCGAGAAGTTCGTGGTGGCGATGGGCTTTCGCGGGCGCCGGCAAGCCGAGGATGCCGACGAGGGCTGAACAAGCGCCACAGGGGCCATGAAACCAAGAAGGGCGCCGACCGGCGCCCCAATTCACTCAGGCCCCGGCTGCGCCTGTATCAGCCGCCCCAGCTGCGGACCGGGCCGCAATCCATGTGGACGAAGTTCGAGCGAGAGTATTTTCCAACACCCCCCGACGCGCAGGAAGCCGCTGCACGGGCCATCTGGCTGACCGAGCGCGACTTGAGCCGCAGGTCGGCGGCTTGACCCTTGAGGTGGAGCGAATTCCGCGCCACGCCACTGGAGCGCGAGCGCAGCATGGCGTTGGTCTGCGGGCTGCGATAGCCCGACAGCAGCATATACGGTTCGTTCACATCCAGCAGCCGGTGCGAGGCCGCCATGATGTCGATCGTGCGGGCATCCATCTTGAACTTGCTGCCGGTGCGCCAATCGCGCATGAAGAAGTTGATCTCCTTCATGACCTCGGGGATGTAGTCCCCCTCGATCCAGTAGATCGTATCGATGCTCTCGCCGGTGCGGCCGGAATACATCCGGATGCGGCGCACGTCACCCGCCCCCTTCAGCAACCCGAACGCATTCGAGTAGGTCGGAGCGGCGACCACCATCGTCGCTGCAAAGGCCCCGAGCAAACCACGCCGCGAAAGCCCCGTCAGGTTCGAATCTGTCATTCTAAGCGCCTGTCCCGTCGCTGTGCCTGTGCCGCCTTGTTGGCGGTTTGTTTTGCAACTTTTCCCCAAGTGCGCCTTTTCTATGCCACAGCTCGAATCTCAACCCAAGCCTTGTTTGTCTCCGAATCGCGAACCGCGGGTTAACTGGGCGAAAAATTGCCCAACGGCTGTCCGGAAGCCTTCCCCTGGGGCAACGCGAATTCGTTGCAGAACAGCGACATGGCGGGAGTCTTTGCGCACCATGTGAATGGACAGGCGGGAACAAATGCCCCAACATCTGGTGGATAATCATTCTCGAGCCTCATTTTGCGTACAAGGACGACCGACCGAATGCCGTGCCGCCCGACTTTCCGCCTTGTGTCCTCTGCCCTCGTTGCCCTGACCATCTCGACGATGCTGCCCATCGGCCCGGTGCTGGCGCAGGGGGGCGGAGCTGCCCCCCTGATCGCGCCCGAGATTGCCTTTCGTCAGGCGGTGGCCGAAGCCGCGGCCGGGGATGAGGCTGTTGCGGCCTTCTACCGCGACACGAACTACGCGCCGATCTGGACGGGAGCCGGGGATGCGGCGCGGCGCAGCGCGCTTCTGGGCGCCTTGTCTCGCGCCGGTGACCACGGACTGCCAGTCGCGCGCTATGATGCGCAGGCGCTGACTGCGGCCCTGCGCGGGGCGAAAAGCGAGCGTGACCGTGGGCAGGTGGAAGTCGCCATGATGCTCGCCTTCCTCGATTATGCCCGCGACGTCCAGACCGGTGTTCTGGTGCCCAAGAAGATCGACGCCGGCATGGTGCGAGAGATTGCAGTGCGCGACCGCCGCGGACAGATCGACGCCTTCCTCCGGGCGGACCCCGCCGATTTCCTGCGGGCCCTGCCACCCCATGCGCCAGAATATGCGCAGCTCATGCGTGAGAAGATCCGGCTGGAACAGCTTGTCGCAGCGGGAGGCTGGGGTGAGGGTGTCCCGAACCAGCCGCTTGAACCCGGGGCAACAGGCCCGGCGGTTGTGGCGCTGCGCGACCGGCTGGTTGCGATGGGCTATTTGCGCCCCACGCCGTCGGCCGAGTATGACGCCGCGATGGAGCGGGCGGTGCGCGAGTTCCAGTTGTCCCATGGCCTGCCCACCGATGGCGTCGCCGGTGAAGCCACCATCGCCGAACTGAACGTGAGTGCCGAGCTGCGCCTGAGGTCTGTCATCGTCGCGATGGAGCGGGTGCGCTGGATGGGCGACATCGACCGCAGCGGTCGCTACATCTGGGTGAACCTGCCCGATTTCTCGGCCCGCATCATCGACCATGGCCGCGAGGTCTTCGTGACGCGCTCGGTCGTGGGCAAGAACGTGGCCGACCAGCGTACGCCGGAATTTTCGGACCAGATGGAATTCATGGTGATCAACCCGAGCTGGAACGTGCCGCGCTCGATCACGACCAAGGAATACCTGCCGCTTCTGAAGTCGAACCCCAACGCGGCGGGGCACCTGAAGATCGTCGACAGTGCGGGCCGGGTCGTATCCCGCGGGTCGATCGACTTCTCGCGCTACACGGCGGCGAACTTCCCGTTCTCGATGCGACAGCCGCCGTCGGATGGCAATGCGCTGGGGAAGGTGAAGTTCATGTTCCCCAATCAGTACAACATCTACCTCCATGACACGCCGCAAAAGGCACTGTTCCAGCAGGATGTTCGCGCCTACAGCCACGGCTGCATCCGCCTTGGGGAACCCTTCGATTTCGCCTATGCGCTGTTGTCGGTGCAAAGCGCCGACCCGGAGGGCGAGTTCGAAAGCCATCTGAAGACGGGTGTCGAGTCGGTCATCAAGCTCGAGCGGCCCGTGCCTGTGCATCTGGTGTATTTCACCGCCTATCCCGGCTCGAAGGGGCAGATGACCTATCGCCGCGACGTCTACGGGCGCGATGGGCGCATCTTCGAGGCGCTGGAGGAGGCCGGGGTGGCGCTGAGCACCGTTCAGGGATAGGGTCTTGGCCGCGGGGCGAAGCCCCGGTCTGTCCGGAGCCCGAGCATGAGCCATTCCATCCGAGAAATTGCCGAGGCACTGGGGGCCGAGGCCGTGGGCGACCTCGACCTTGTGCTGACCGGGGCGGCGGAGCCGTCCGAGGCGGGGCCGCGGGATCTGGCCCTGGCCATGGACCCGGCCTTTGCCGACCGTATCGCGCTTGGCCAGGCCCGGGCGGCCTTTCTCTGGCCCGGGGCCGACTGGCAGGCGCTCGGGCTGTCGGCCGCGCTGTTTGCACCGCGCGCTCGCTATGCCATGGCGGGCGTCACCCGTCTGTTTGAACGGCAGGTGGCGATCACTCCGGGCATCCATCCGATGGCGCTGATCGACCCCACGGCCGAGATCGGCCCTGACGCATCGATCGGCCCCTTTGTCGTGATAGGGGCGAGGGTGCGCATTGGCGCGCGGGCGCGGATCCTGTCGCATGTCTCGGTGGCCGAGGACACGATCCTGGGCGATGACGCGCTGCTGCATTCCGGCGTGCGGATCGGTGCGCGGGTGACGATTGGCCATCGGTTCATCGCGCAGCCGGGGGCAGTGATCGGCGCTGACGGTTTTTCCTTTGTCACACCGACGCCCGGCGTGGTGGACCAGGTTCGCAACGAGGGCGTCATCAGCCTGACCGAACAGGCCGAATATGTCCGCATCAACTCGCTGGGCGGGGTGCGACTGGGCGATGACGTGGAAGTGGGCGCGAACAGCTGCATCGACCGCGGCACCGTGACAGACACGGTCATCGGCGATGGCACCAAGCTCGATAACCTTGTGCAGATCGGCCATAATGTGCGGATCGGGCGAACCTGCCTGATCTGCGGCCAGGCGGGCGTGGCCGGGTCGACCGTGCTGGGCGACCGGGTGGTGCTGGGTGGCAAGGTCTCGATCGCGGACCATCTGAAAGTCGGGTCCAATGTCGTTGTGATGGGGCATGCGGGTGTCGCCTCGAACGTGCCCGACAATCGCATCATGATGGGCTATCCCGCGGTGCGCCATGACCAGCATGTCGAGATGTACAAGGCCCTGCGCCGCCTTCCGCGGCTGGCGGAAACCGTTGCCGCCTTGCAGAAATCCATTCCAAAGCCGGGCCAGAGCGACTAAATCAGCCACGAGACCCGAAGGAGTGCCCGGATGGACGATAGCATCAGGACCAAAGTGATCCAGATCCTGGCCGAACAGGCGGTCCTGGACCCGTCCGATGTGAAGCTCGACTCAACGCTGGAAAGCCTCGGGATCGACAGCCTGGGGTTGGTCGAGTCGATCTTTGCCATTGAAGAGGCCTTTGACATCTCGGTGCCCTTCAATGCCAACGAACCGACCCAGAGCGATTTTGATATCTCTTCGGTCGCCGCCATCGTGCGGGCGGTCGAGGCGCTGGTCGCGGCCAAGGCCGCCTGAGGGGGCACTGCTTGAAAAGGGTCGTCATCACCGGCGCTGGTACCATCAACGCGCTTGCGCATGACGTGCCCGGCACACTCGCAGCCTTTCGCGACGGGCGCTGCGGCATCACCGAGCTGGACATCCGCGACAAGGACCGCTTGTCGATCCAGATCGGCGGGCAGGTTCACAACTGGGACCCGGAGGCGCATTTCAACCGCCAGCAGATTGTGCTCTACGACAAGTTCACCCAGTTCACCCTTCTGGCCGCGCGCGAGGCAGTGGCCCAGTCGGGGCTGAACTTTGACGGTCACCTTGGCTATGACACAGGCGTCGTGCTGGGCACCGCCGGCGGCGGCGTGAACACCTGGGACGAGAACTATCGCGCGGTCTATGAAGAAGGAAAGAACCGCGTCCATCCCTTTGTCGTGCCGAAGCTCATGAACAATGCTGCGGCAAGCCATCTGTCGATGGAGTTCAACCTGAAGGGCCCGAGCTTCACGGTGGCCACGGCCTGCGCCAGTTCGAACCATGCCATGGGCCTCGCCTTTCACATGATCCGCTCAGGCATGGTTCAGGCCATGCTGACGGGCGGATCGGAATCGATGCTTTGCTTCGGCGGGATCAAGGCCTGGGAAGGGCTGCGCGTGATGTCCAAGGATGTCTGCCGCCCCTTCAGCCTGAACCGCAACGGCATGGTCCAGGGCGAGGGCGCGGCGGTTTTCGTGTTCGAGGAATACGACCATGCCCGCGCGCGTGGCGCCCAGATCCTGGCCGAGGTGGCGGGCTTCGCCATGACCTCTGATGCCGCCGATATCGTCATGCCCTCGAAGCAGGGGGCGGCGCGGGCGATTGCGGGGGCCTTGAAGGACGCGCGCCTGAACGGCGATGAGGTGGGATACATCAACGCCCATGGCACTGGCACGGCGGCGAATGACAAGACCGAATGCGCGGCGGTGGCCGATGTATTCGGCCCGCATGCCGACCGGCTGATGATTTCCTCCACGAAGTCGATGCACGGCCATCTGATCGGGGGAACGGGCGCGGTCGAGTTGCTGGCCTGCATCATGGCACTGCGTGACGGGATCATCGCGCCGACCATCGGCTATGAAGAGCCCGACCCCGAATGCGCGCTGGACGTTGTGCCGAATGTCGCACGCGAGGCGAAGGTGGATGTGGTGTTGTCGAACGCCTTTGCTTTTGGCGGGCTGAATGCCGTGATCGCCCTGCGCCGCATCTGACCGGCGCTCCCAGACGAAAACGCCGCCCCGGGGGGCGGCGTGTGGGGTCAGACGCCGTGTCGCCCTTACTCGGCCTTGGCCGTCGAGATCGCCTCAAGCCCGGCCGTGAAGCCCTTCAGGGACAGGTCGAGCGTCACGCGCTGATCAGGGGCGGCCGCCGGCACGATCGAAACGGTGGCCTTGTTGCCCTTCTTGAACGCATCGACTTCCGCCTGGGTGAAGCCCACACGGGCGACGCAGCCCAGTTGCGAGCACCAGGTGAAGGGATAGCGCCGCGCGTTGGCGCCATCGACCGAGATCGTCAGCGCCTCGGTCAGCAGCGTTTCCAGCGGGGCGACGACGGTCGCGCCGGCCACGGCATCCTGACCCGGAGGCAGGGTAAACAGGCTGATCTCTGCCACGTTGTTGCCCTGGGCATCCTTCAGCAGTTGGTAGAGCTGGCAGGGGTCCGACCCATCTTCCGTCCGCATGCAGCGCTGCTGCCAGGCATCGAAGGTCGCGGCAGTATAGGTCGAACCCGGGCCGTCGGGCGCCTGAACCGGTTCACCGGTCGACAGCGCACCGGTCGTTCCGTCGGCGGAGTCGTCTGCTGCCGGTGCCGCAGCTTCCTGGGCGAAGGCCAGCGTGCCAAGACCCAGCGACAGGCCAAGGGCAAGAAGGTAAGAGGTCTTTTTCATGTGGTGTTCCATGCGGACTGCAAAACGGCTGGCCGCCGATTAGCATGGGGGCGAGCGACTGTCAGGCGCAATCTTTCGCCCTGGGGCAGAACTTCATCCGGCTTTACAAAACGTGATGGCGCCAAATGAAAAAGGGCCCGCAGCGAGGCCCTTTTTCGTATCGTTATGCTCCCTGTCGGACTGGCCGACTTCATTGCAGGGGACGCTATGTCGTAAACCGGTTTGCGTCAACAGCTTTCGTATCACTTTTTTGACCACCGCTTTTTCCTTGAAAAGACGGAAAAAAGCCGCGCCCCAAGAGGCGCGGCCAGTCTGACAGGGAGGAAGTTGCCCCGGATGAGACACCAAAGCATCCGCGGCAAAACCAGACTGGCACAGCAGAGTTAACAATGTATCTTCTGCAGCGGCGCGAGACCAAATTTTTGATTTCAAGGGGGTTCGGATGACCGAGGCAGCAGGGATATTCGTTGGCGGCGGCGGCGAGGATCACACACTGCCGCAGCAGCTGCTCCTTGGCTATGGCAACCGGCACGGCCTGGTTGCGGGCGCCACGGGTACCGGCAAGACGGTGACGCTGCAGGTGCTGGCCGAAGGCTTTTCGGCAGCGGGCGTTCCGGTGTTCGCCTCGGACATCAAGGGGGATCTGTCAGGGGTCGCGGCGCCGGGATCGGTCGAGGACAAGCGCCATGAGGCCTTTCAGAAGCGCGCCCTGTCGATGGGGCTCGATCTCCAGTACCGCGCCTTTCCAGTAACGTTCTGGGATCTGTTCGGCGAGCAGGGCCACCCGATCCGCGCCACCGTGGCCGAGATGGGCCCGCTCTTGCTGTCGCGCCTGATGGAACTGTCCGAACCGCAAGAGGGTGTGCTGAACATCGCTTTCCGCATTTCGGACGAGGAAGGCCTGCCGCTGCTCGACCTGAAGGACCTTCAGGCGCTTCTCGTCTTCATCGGCGAGAATGCCTCCAACATCGGGCTGCGTTACGGCAACATCTCGCCCTCCACGGTGGGGGCCATCCAGCGCCAGTTGCTCGTGCTGGAAAACCAGGGCGGCCACAACCTGTTCGGGGAACCCGCGCTCGAACTGGCCGACCTGATGGCCGTGGACGAAACCGGGGCAGGGCGGATCAATATCCTGGCCTCGGACAAGCTGATGGCCTCGCCCCGGCTCTATGCGACCTTCCTTCTGTGGCTGCTGTCGGAACTCTTCGAGCAACTGCCCGAGGTGGGTGACCCCGAGAAACCGAAGCTCGTCTTCTTCTTCGACGAAGCGCACCTGCTGTTCAACGATGCGCCCAAAGCACTGGTGGACAAGGTGGAACAGGTTGCCCGTCTCATCCGGTCGAAAGGAGTGGGCGTCTACTTCATCACCCAGAACCCGGCCGACGTGCCCGAGCGGATCCTGGGCCAGCTTGGAAACCGGATCCAGCACGCCTTGCGCGCCTTTACCCCGAAGGACCAGAAGGGGCTGAAGCTTGCCGCGGAAACCTATCGTCCCAACCCCCGCTTCTCGACGGAAGAGGCCATCCGAGAGGTGGGCACGGGCGAGGCTCTGACCTCATTCCTGGAAGCCAAGGGTGTGCCCGGGATCGTCGAGCGCACGCTGATCCGCCCGCCCTCGGGCCAGGTCGGGCCGCTCGACCCTGCAACCCGGGCGGCGGTCATGGCGGCCTCGCCCTTCAAGGGCAAGTATGACACGGCGATCGACCGGGAGAGCGCCTTTGAGATGCTGCGCGCGCGGGCCGAGGCCGCCGCAGCCGAGGTGGCGGCAAAGGAACAGCAGGCTGCCAAGACTTCGGAACTGGACGAGGCGTTCAAGAACGCCCGTCGCTGGGACGGTGCTGCAAGCAAGCCCGCCGCCAAGCCGGCGGCCAAGCGTAGCGACAGCGTGACCGAAGCCTTTGCCAAGAGCTTTGCCCGCCAGTTGGGTACGAAATCTGGCCAGGCGCTGGTGCGCGGGGTCTTGGGGTCGCTCTTCCGGTCGCGCTGACAAAGCCGCGACATCCGCGCGCAGCGGGTTGGAGTGGAGAGGCCAAGGCCCTACAGTGGTTGAAACTTTGGAGGAGCCCGCCAGATGATCGTCGAGCTGGGACATTTTGCACTGGTCTTGGCATTGGCCGTGGCGCTGGTGCAATCGACCCTGCCGCTGATCGGCGCGCATTACCGCTGGGCGGGCTGGATGGCGGTGGCCGAGCCTGCGGCACTGACACAGTTCCTGCTGATCGGCTTTTCCTTCGCCGCGCTGACCTGGGCCTTCGTCACTTCCGATTTCTCGCTCAGCCTCGTGGTCCAGAATTCCCACACGCTGAAGCCGATGATCTACAAGGTCTCGGGCGTCTGGGGGAACCATGAAGGCTCGCTGCTGCTCTGGACGCTGATCCTGGCGCTCTTCGGCGCCTGCGCGGTCTGGTTCGGCGACAATCTGCCCCCAACGCTCAAGGCGCGGGTGCTGGCCGTGCAGGGCATGATCGGTGTTGCCTTCCTGCTCTTCATGCTCTTCACCTCGAATCCCTTCCTGCGCCTCGAGGTGCCGCCGATGGACGGGCAGGACTTGAACCCGCTGCTCCAGGACCCGGGCCTGGCCTTTCATCCGCCCTTCCTCTACCTCGGCTATGTCGGGCTTTCGATGTCCTTCTCCTTTGCGGTCGCCGCGCTGATCGAGGGCCGCGTCGATGCCGCCTGGGGCCGCTGGGTGCGGCCCTGGACACTGGCCGCCTGGGTGTTCCTGACCATCGGCATCGCGCTCGGCTCCTGGTGGGCCTATTACGAACTGGGATGGGGCGGCTTCTGGTTCTGGGACCCGGTCGAGAATGCAAGCTTCATGCCCTGGCTTATCGCTGCGGCACTTCTGCATTCGGCCATCGTGGTGGAAAAGCGCGAGGCCCTGAAAAGCTGGACAATCCTGCTGGCAATCCTCGCCTTCGGCTTTTCGCTGATCGGCACCTTCATCGTGCGCTCTGGCGTGATCACCAGCGTCCACGCCTTTGCCAACGACCCCGAGCGGGGTGTCTTCATCCTCATGATCCTTGCGGTCTTTACCGGGGGGGCGTTGACCCTGTTCGCCGCGCGCGCCAGCGCGATGGAGGCAAAGGGCGTCTTCAGTCTTGTCAGCCGGGAAAGCGCGCTGGTGGCCAACAATCTGCTTCTGTCGGTTTCAGCCTTTGTCGTGTTCGTCGGCACGCTCTGGCCGCTGATCGCGGAACTGGCCTTTGATCGCAAGCTGTCGGTCGGCGCGCCCTTCTTCGACGCGGCGTTCTCGCCCTTCATGGTCGCCCTCGCGGCGCTGTTGCCGATCGGGGCCATGCTGCCCTGGAAACGCGCAAGCCTTGGTCGCGCCATGGCGCCGCTCTGGGGGGTGCTGGCCCTGTCAATGGCGCTAGGCGCGTTGGTCTGGGCCATGCAGACCGGGCGATCCGCCCTTGGGCCGATCGGTGCGCTCCTGGGGGCCTGGGTGATCCTGGGGGCGGCGGCCGACCTGTGGCACAAGGGCGGGCGCGGCGGTGCGGGTGCCCGGCTGTCTCGCCTCAAGCGCCTGCCGCGTGCCGATTGGGGCAAGGCGACCGCCCATGCGGGCTTTGGTGTGACGGTCTTTGCCGTCGCTGCGATGAACGCCTGGGCGACCGAGGATATCCGCGTGGTGCAACTGGGTGAAAATTACCCCCTCGGCCCCTACACCGTCACGCTGCGCGCGGTCGATGAGGTCAGGGGGCCGAACTACATCTCGACCATGGCCACCCTGGACGTGGCCCGAGGGGACCGGCTGGTCGCCACCTTGCAGCCCGAGAAGCGGGTCTATCCCGTCGCCCAGATGCCTACGACAGAGGCGGGCATAGACTATGGCCTCTGGCGCGATGTCTACCTTGTCATCGCCGATCCGCAAGAGGGCGGTGGATGGGCAGTCCGCAGCTACATCAAGCCCTTTGCCAACTGGCTCTGGATCGGGGCGGGGCTGATGGCGGCGGGTGGTCTTCTCAGCTTGTCCGACCGTCGCTATCGCGTGGCGGCTGGGGCACGCCGGACCACTGCCGCGGTGCCCGCCGAATGACGCTGCGCACCCTGTTGCTCGCGGCGTGCCTGGCGCTGCCGTTGGCCAGCCCTGCCGCGGCCGTTCTGCCCGATGAAGTGCTGTCCGACCCCGCGCTCGAAGCCCGCGCGCGGGATCTGTCGCGCAACCTGCGTTGTCTCGTCTGCCGCAACGAAAGCATCGATGACAGCAATGCCGATTTGGCCCGCGACCTGCGGCTCTTGCTGCGCGAGCGGCTGGTCGCAGGGGATACCGACGAGGAAGCCATCGCCTTCATCGTCGATCGTTATGGCGAGTATGTGCTGCTGAACCCGACCCGGACAGGCAGTAACCTCATCCTCTGGATCGCGGGCCCGGCCATGCTGATCCTGGGCCTGGGTGTTGTCGCGCTTGCCTTCGGCAGGCGGCAGACAATGCCCCCGGGCGCCGGGAATGACCGTCTTTCGCCGCAGGAGGTCGCACGCCTGAAGGAACTGATCGACGAGTGACGTTCCGTTCCGCTTTCGCCTTGCCGCAGCGTTGCTAGTCTGCGCGTGAGGCAGGCGAGGGCGACAGACGATGGCATTCACGACCATTACCTATGAGCTGAACGAGGGGCTGGCGGTCATCACGCTGAACCGCCCCGAGGTCATGAACGCGCTGAACCGCCCGCTCCGGCAAGAGATCACGGCGGCCGTCGCCCGCGCCGCAAGCGAGGCCCGCGCGCTGGTGCTGACCGGGCAGGGCCGGGCCTTCTGCTCGGGTCAGGATCTCGCCGATCCGGCAGTGCAGGGCGCGCTTGATTTCGAAGGCGTGCTCAATGCCGAGTACGTCCCGATGCTCAACGCGATCTACGACTGCGCCATTCCCACGATTGCCGCGGTGAACGGCGCTGCAGCAGGCGCCGGGGCAAACCTTGCGCTGGCTGCCGATGTCGTGATCGCGGCGGAAAGCGCGGTCTTCACACAGGCCTTCGCCCGGATCGGGCTGATGCCAGACGCGGGCGGCACCTGGTGGCTGCCGCGCCAGGTCGGCATGCCGCGTGCGATGGGCGCCTGCCTTTTTGCCGATGCCATCCCGGCCCGTCAGGCGGCGGAATGGGGCATGATCTACGAGGTGGTTGCCGACGATGCCTTTGCCGCCCATTGGCAGGCCCGGGCGCGGAAACTGGCCAGCGGCCCCACCATCGCATATCGCGCGATGAAGCAGGCGTTGCGGGCCAGCCCCTCGACGACGCTGCCCGAACAACTCGCGCTCGAGGCCCGGCTGCAAAGTCTTTGCGGCGGAACTGCCGATTTCCGCGAAGGCGTCGCAGCCTTCCTGGAGAAACGCCCCGCGCGCTTTACCGGCGCCTGATCAGGCGCCCCGGGCCAGCGCGGCCACCCCGGTCCGCGCCATCTCGCGCAGGCCAAGCGGGCGCATGAGCTCGGCAAAGGCATCGATCTTTTCGGGGGTGCCGGTCATCTCGAAGACAAAGCTCTCCAGGGTCGAATCCACCACATTCGCCCGGAAGATCTCTGCCAGGCGCAGCGCCTCGATCCGTTGCTCGCCCCGGCCCGCCACCTTGAACAGCGCCAGTTCCCGTTGCACCGAAGGCCCATCCACCGTCAGGTCATGCACCTCATGCACCGGCACCATGCGCGCAAGCTGTGCCTTGATCTGGTCGATGACCTGGGGCGTGCCCGTCGTCACCACGGTGATGCGCGAGCGATGCCCCTGATGATCCACCTCGGCCACGGTCAGGCTGTCGATGTTGTAGCCGCGCCCCGAGAACAGGCCGATGACCCGGGCAAGGACCCCGCTCTCATTGTCGACAACCACGGCCAGCGTGTGGGTCTCGATCGCTTCCGCATAGGGGTCGCGCAGGTCATAGGCCGAGTGGCTCGTCGAGCCCTTCTTGATGTTGAGCGGCGACATGGGCCGGCTCCCTTCCTGTTTTCTTCTGTTCCCAAATATCCTGCAGGGGGGCCGGGGGACGCAAAGTCCCCCGGCGCTCGTCCCCCTAGACCAGCACCGCCCCTTTGGCCCCGATCACGCCTTGCGTATCGGCTTCGCCCAGCAGCATCTCGTTATGAGGCTTGCCGCTCGGGATCATCGGGAAGCAGTTCTCATGTTTCTCGACCAGGCAGTCGAAGATCACCGGCCCGTCATAGCGGATCATCTCCAGGATCGCATCGTCGAGGTCCTTGGGATCCGAACACTTGATGCCCTTGCAGCCGAAGGCCTCGGCCAGCTTCACGAAATCGGGCAGGCTCTCGCTCCAGGAATGCGAATAGCGCTCGCCGTGCAGCAGTTCCTGCCACTGTCGCACCATGCCCAGGCGCTCGTTGTTCAGGATGAACTGCTTCACCGGCGCGCGGAATTGCATGGCGGTGCCCATTTCCTGCATGTTCATCAGCCAGGACGCCTCGCCGGCCACGTTGATGACCAGCGCCTCGGGATGGGCGACCTGCACGCCGATTGAGGCCGGCAAGCCATAGCCCATGGTGCCAAGCCCGCCCGAGGTCATCCAGCGGTTCGGATCCTCGAAGCCCAGGAACTGCGCGGCCCACATCTGGTGCTGGCCCACCTCGGTGGTGATGTAGCGGTCCATCCCCTTGGTCAGCGCTTCCAGGCGCTGCAGCGCGTATTGGGGCTTGATGGTCTTGGTCGAGGGCTTGTAGTCAAGGCAGTTCACCGCCCGCCACTCGCCGATCTTGCCCCACCACTTGGCCAGCGCCTCGCGGTTTACCTTGCGGCCCCGGGCGACCCAACGTTCCAGCACATCCTCGAGCACCGAGGAGACATCGCCGACAATCGGCACCTCGACCCGGATCACCTTGTTTATCGACGACGGGTCAATGTCGATATGGGCCTTGCGTGAATGGGGTGAGAAGTCCTTGACCCGCCCGGTGATCCGGTCATCGAACCGGGCGCCGACGTTGATCATCACGTCGCAGCCATGCATGGCCAGGTTGGCCTCGTAAAGCCCGTGCATCCCCAGCATGCCCAGCCAGCTCTTGCCTGAAGCGGGGTAGGCGCCCAGACCCATCAGGGTCGAGGTGATGGGAAAGCCCGTCGCCTCGACCAGTTCCCGCAGCAGGCGCGAGGCCGCAGGGCCCGAGTTGATCACGCCGCCACCGGTATAGAAGACGGGCCGTTCCGCCGTCTCGATCATTTCGACCAGACGCTCGATCTGTTCGGGGTCGCCCTTGGTGCGCGGCTGGTAATGGCCGGTGCGGGCGGCCTCCATCGGCGTGTAGTCGGCAGTGGCGAACTGCACGTCCTTCGGAATGTCGACCAGCACGGGGCCAGGGCGGCCCCGGGTGGCCACATGGAAGGCCTGGTGAATGGTTTCGGACAGCTTTGCGGTATCCTTCACCAGCCAGTTGTGCTTGGTGCAGGGGCGGGTGATGCCGACGGTATCAGCCTCCTGAAAGCCGTCGGTCCCGATCATGAAGGTCGGCACCTGGCCCGACAGCACGACGATCGGGATCGAATCCATCAGGGCATCCGTCAGCCCCGTCACCGCATTGGTCGCCCCGGGGCCCGAGGTCACAAGTGCCACGCCGGGCTTGCCGGTCGACCGGGCATAGCCCTCGGCCATGTGAACAGCACCCTGTTCGTGCCGCACAAGGACGTGGCGGATATCATTTTGCTGGAAGATCTCGTCATAGATCGGCAGCACGGCGCCGCCCGGATAGCCAAAGACCACCTCGACGCCCTGATCCTTCAGCGCCTGAACCACCATCTTCGCACCGGTCATCTGCCGGGCATGCGCCTTGCTCATCGTCTGCTCCTTGGGCCGGGCCTCCAGGCACGGCCGTCTCGCCAACAAAAAACCCCCGGAGTTACTCGGGGGCGCATGGGAACCAGGATGGTCAACCGTTACCGGCCCATGCGCACTGCTCCTACCTCTACAAGAATGCCAGCCACGCCAGCCCCCTGAATGCGCCCACCGCGGGCCCGGAGCGGACCATATGACCGCTCAAAGGGGGCGTCAACGGCAAAAAATCAAATAAACTGTCGTCAGAAGGTAGAATTTTGCAGCTTTCTTTCTTTTTGTTGGTCGGTTGCGCAACATCCACAATCATGAAGGGTGGATTCCGCCGCCAGGCGCCCGAAATCCGATCTGATCGCCGTTGTTCGGCTGTTACCTGCGCCGGCTAGCCTTGTATGCGGCGGCCCGCCTGTCCGGCGGTGCCGATTCACAGCCAGCACTACAGGAGCCTGCCATGAACGATACTCCGCTGCATCGCCTGTCCTTCGACGAGATCGACGAGCGTCGCAACCCGCGCCCCGAGGAACAGGACTTTGACCGCGTGGTCGCCAGCGCCATCTCTCGCCGTGGCTTCCTCGGCGTGCTGGCCATCGGGTCCGGGGCTGCGGCGATGGGGCTGGGAACGCTGCTTGGTTCGACCTCGGCGCGCGCGCAGGCGGCCAGCCGGTTTCCCTTCACGCCCATCGCCATCACCACCGATTTCGACGTGCATGTTCCCGAGGGCTACTCCTGGAAGCCAGTGGCCCGCTGGGGCGACGCGCTTTTCTCCGATGCGCCCGCCTTCGACGCCGAAAAGGGCACGACGGTCGATGGCCAGGCCCGCGCAGTTGGCGAGAATACCGACGGGATGGAGCTGTTCGTGATCGACGGCCGGCAGGTGATCGCCGTCAACCATGAATACGTCAACCTTGAGGTGATCCTGCCCGGCAATCCGGAGGGCCTGCCGCTCTCGGCCGAGGATGTGCTGAAGCTGCAGAATGCGCAGGGCGTGTCTGTGATGGAAGTGGCCGAAGGCCCCGATGGCTGGGCCATCGTCGTCGACAGCCCCTTGAACCGGCGCATTACCAACAACACGCCGATGACCCTGACCGGCCCGGCCGCCGGGCATGAGCTGCTCAAGACCGCGGCCGATCCGTCCGGCACCCAGGTTCTGGGCACGCTGAACAACTGCGGAGCAGGCCGGACGCCCTGGGGCACCTACCTGACCTGCGAGGAAAACTTCAATGGCTACTTCGGGTCGACCGATGCGACCTTTGCGTTGCCAGAGGCCTTTGCGCGTTATGGCCTCGAGGCTGAGGGCGGCTATGCCTACGAGAAGTTCGACGCCCGCTTCGACATCTCGAAAAACCCCAACGAAGCGAACCGCTTTGGCTATGTGGTCGAGATCAACCCGGCCGATCCCACCTCGGTTCCGGTCAAGCACACGGCGCTTGGCCGGTTCAAGCACGAGAATGCCGCGCTGACGCTTGCCGCCGATGGGCGGGTCGTCGTCTATCTGGGCGATGACGAGCGGGGCGAGTTCCTGTACCGCTGGGTATCCGCCGCACCCTATGTCGAGGGTGGCGACACCTCGCGCCTTCTTCAGGATGGCCAGCTCTTTGTGGCTGTGTTTGCCGATGACATGACCGGCAAATGGGTTGCCCTGACGCCCGAGGCAACGGGCATGACGGCAGCGGAAATCGCGATCCACACCCGGATGGCGGGCTCGGCCGTGGGCGCCACCACGATGGATCGCCCGGAATGGGTGGCCGTGAACCCCATCGCGGTCGAGGCCTACTGCGCGTTGACGAACAACACCAACCGCGGCGTGAAGCCTAATGCCGGCGGTGACCTGACGCCGGTCGGCGGCCCCAACCCGCGCGAGAAGAACGGCTTCGGCCAGATCGTGCGCTGGCGCCCGACGGGCGAGGACCATGGCGCCGAGACCTTCGCGTGGGATCTCTTCGTGATGGCGGGCAATCCCTCGGTTCACCAGGGGCCCTTTGCCGGATCGGCGAATGTCAACGTCGGCAACATGTTCAACTCGCCCGACGGCATGGCCTTCGATTCGACGGGCCTGCTGTGGATCCAGACCGATGGTGATGACAGCAACGAAGGCGACTTTGCCGGCCAGGGCAACAACCAGATGCTGATCGGCGATCCTGTCTCGGGGCAGATCGAGCGGTTCCTGACGGGGCCGAACGGGTCCGAGGTGACCGGACTTCTGTGGTCGGCCGACCGCAAGACTGCCTTCGTGGGCATCCAGCACCCGGGTGGCAGCTGGCCCGATGGCAAGGGCTTGCCGCGCTCGTCGGTCATTGCCGTCTGGCGGGATGATGGTGCCCTGATCGGCTGACGCGCCAGAGCATCCGGCCCCGCCCGCAACCTGCGGGCGGGGTTTTCCTGCGGGCGTCGCTACATCGTCAGCGCGACATAGCCCGCGTAGACTCCCAGCAGGGCGACACCGGCCAGGCGCGGCAGGCCCCCCAGAACCACCGCCAGAACCGACAGGCCCACCGCCGTTCCGGCCACCCAGGGCATGTCCAGTTGCAGGAACCGCGGTTCCGACGGGATCGGCGTGATCAGCGCCGTAACACCCAGAATCCCGAAGATGTTGAAGATGTTCGAGCCGACGACATTGCCCACCGCAATCTCAGTCTGCTTGCGGATCGCCGCGATGACCGAGGTTGCAAGTTCCGGCAGGGATGTGCCGACCGCGACGATTGTCAGACCGATCACCGCTTCGGAGATGCCAAAGGCGCGGGCGATCTCGGTCGCGCTGTCCACCAGCAGACGCGCACCGATGACCAGCACGACCAGCCCGCCAAGCGTCATGAGAATGGCACGCGACAGGGGGGGCAGCGGCAGGGTATCCTCTTCTTCGGGGGCCTTGCCGGTCAGGAAGGCCGTCAGCAGGAAGACCAACAGACCCGTCAGCAACAAGACCCCTTCCAGCCGCGTGACCATGCCGTCCAGCAGGATCAGCCAGATCGCGGCGCTGGCCAGCAGCATGAAGCCGAGGTCTCGCCAGAGCTTGCGGGCCGGAATAAGCAGGGGCGCGATGGCAGCGGAGATCCCCAGGATCAGCAGGATATTGGCGATGTTCGATCCCAGCACATTGCCGATTGCGATGGCGGGCTGTCCGGCAAGCGCCGCCTGGACAGAAACCAGCAACTCGGGGGCCGAGGTTCCGAACCCCACGATGGTCAGGCCGATCACCATGGGCGACAGGCGATAGTGCCGCGCAATGCTCGTGGCCCCCCGCACAAGGTACTCGCCGCCAAAGAACAGCCCAACGAGGCCCAGTGCGAAAAGAAGATATGTCATGACCCGTCCCTGTTGCGGTCTTTCCACCCAAGATTGGGCTGGTGCGCAGCGCTGCAAGGGGTAGGCGCGAGTTCTCGTCCGGTGCGGCAGCCGGGACACAAGCGTCAATGAATGGCCAGCAGTTCCTTGGCCAGGCTGCGGGCATAGTCCGGCTCGGCGGCCCAGCAGGTGGCCACCTCGAAGGCCAGATGCGCCCGGACCTCGTCTGCCGGCAGGCGTTGGCCCGAGGCGAGGTCATGGAAGGGCAGGTCGCGGCGGGCCTCGTCCCAGTCGATCAGGGCGGGGCCGCCGGTGCCGAAGATCACGTTCCCGGGGCCAAGGTCACCGTGAAGTCCGGCCATGGCGCGGCCGTGGAACGGCGCCCAGGCCGCGCGGCAGGCTTCGCGCAGGCTGTCGGGCAGGGCGGCCATGTCGACATCGCCGCCCTTGTCCTGCCCGACCAGTTCCACGCAAGAGGCGAAGCCGGGGCGCTGGGGAAGATCCGCCGACAGCGCATGAAACGCCTGGATCCGGGGGATCAGGCTGCGCATCTCGGCCACGCCCGCGCCGCGCCCCTCAAGCAGGGGCTCCAGCGTCCAGCCGTTCGGGGCCAGCACGCCCGACGCGGTGGGCCTGTAGGGCGCCACGCGAAAGCCCGCCTGCCGCGCCAGTCGCTGCGCCACCAGCACCCAGCGCAGTTGCGCCTCGCTCCGCCGGGTCGAACGGGCGGCGTAGGCGCGGCCCGCGGCATCCTCGACGCGCCAGACCGTGGCCCGGTTGCCCCCGGCCATCGGTCCGGTCACGCGGAAATCGCCAAAGGCAGACAGGTCGGGTGGCACGGATGGCTTCATTTCGGTTCGATCAGATCCCAGCGATTGCCCCAGGGGTCGCGCCAGACGGCGACGCATCCGTAGGGTTCATGCCGTGGGGTCTCTTCGAACACAATCCCCGCGCGCAAGAGTGCGGCATGATCGCGAACGAAATCGTCTGTCTGCAAGAACAGGAAGACCCGGCCACCGCATTGGTCGCCGATGGCCCGCCGCTGGTCCGCACCCTCGGCCCGCGCCAGCACCAGCGCGCTGCCCCCGCCGGCGGGCTCGACCGTCACCCACCGCTTGTGCCCCTGATCGATGTCGGCTGTCAGGCGAAAACCCAGCACATCACGGAAGAAGGCTATGGCCTCGTCATAATCCGGAACTACCAGCGCAACGGCGCCGATCCGCGCTGCAGCCATCGGTCTATTCGGCCCGCGCGCGGCTGTCGGGAAGCGTGATGCGGGCCACCTGTTCGGCAATCGGATCAACCGACAGCGGATGCAATTCGGCCTTGTGTTCGGCCGGATCGCCCAAGTCGCGCCATTCGCCGCCCTTGTAGATCTCCAGCGCATCGAACTTGGCCTTGTAGCCCATCTTGCGGCTGCCAGGCACCCAGTAGCCCAGATAGACGTACGGCAGCCCCGCCTCAAGCGCGATGGCGATATGGTCCAGGACAACATAGGTGCCCAGACTCGCGTCCATCAACTCGGGGTCGTAGAAGGAATAGACCATGCTCAGCCCGTCATCGAGCAGATCGGTCAGGCAGACGGCCGCAAGTGGATGGCCTGCCTCGCCCGGGCCGGCTGGGCGGGTGTATTCGATGACGCGGCTGCGGATCGGGGTTTCCTCGATCATGGCCGCGAACTCGAAGATGTCCATGTCGGCCATGCCGCCATCGGCATGGCGATGGTCCAGATAGCGGCGGAACAGCGCGTATTGGTCTTCGGTTGCCCAGGGGCTGGTCGCATTGCGCCGCAGCATCCCGTTGCGGCGCATCACCCGCTTTTGCGTGCGCGAGGGGCGGAAGTCGGCCACCCGGATCCGGGCCGAGATACAAGCAGAGCATTCCGCGCAGGAAGGGCGATACAGCACGTTCTGCGACCGGCGAAACCCTTGCTTGGACAGGGTGTCGTTCAATCTCTGGGCATGATCCCCCTGCAGCGCCGTGAACAACTTCCGTTCCATCCGACCCTCAAGATAGGGGCAGGGCTGCGGTGCCGTCACGTAGAACTGGGGCGCGATGGGAAGGGTATGACGCATGGGCCGACAGGTTCAGGAACACTTGGACGTTAGCAAGGCACGATCCTGTCGCCAAGCGTCCTGTTGGCCTGAGCCGCCGGCAGGTCCGCGGCTGGCCCGGTCAGGAAGGCCGGACGCCCGGCGTCAGTACCGAGAGGCGCGGTTGATGGCGACCGTTCCCAGCACATGGTCGGTCAGGCCCTGGCCGCGCGACGACGTCAGCATCAGCAGGATCGAGAACAGCTGCGGCAGCAGGGTCGCGATGGTCAGCGTGTAGCCAACGGTATGCGCCAGCGCGAGGCCAAGGTCGAACCGTTCGCCCTGGCGCGACCGGAACTCGATCGACAACAGCCGCATCCCCAGCGTGGCCGAGCGGCCCGTCAGCGTCCAGACCCGGTAAAGAAAGCTGACCGTGACATAGAGCAGCGGCAGGAAGAACAGCGCGGTAAAGGCTGTAAAGGGCACGATCAGGAGCGTGATCAGCGCAATGATGATGGTGTCCACGATCCAGGCCAGCCCGCGCTTCATCGGCACATCGGCATAGAACTCGGCCTGGTAGGTCGGGTCGGGCAGGGCTTGTGTCATCGGGCCAGTCCACATGGGCAGGTCTTTCAGGGTTGGGGTCTAATGGCTCAGATATGGGGATCGGGCAGGCGCCACCAAGGGGCGCGCGGGGTTTGCGGCCCCGGAAACTGGGGCCGCAATGCTTTGCATCAGTACCGGCCTGCCTCAGGCATGGCGGGCGGCGCGGCAGGGGGCGCAGCCTGTGCGGCGCGGGCGCGGTCTTCCATGAAGGCATCGAACTCCTGCTTGTCCTTGGCATCGCGCAAGCGCTGCAGAAAGGCTTCGAAGGCCTCTTGTTCCTCTTCCAGGCGACGCAGAGTTTCGGCCTTGTAGGAATCGAAGGCGCTGTTGCCTGACGAGCCCCAGTGGCGGCCCTGCCAGGGCCGGTCCATGCGATTCATGCGATTCATGCGGCAGGCGGAACGGTTGAACATGCGTTTGCTCCAGATCATGTAGGCCAGCAGGGCCAGGCCCGCGGGCCAGAAGAAGACAAAGCCAAGGATCATCGCGGCGATCCAGGCCAGTTTGCCACGTGCATCGAGCCAGCTTTCCGCCCGCGAGGGCCAGCTGGCGATGCCGGTCGAAGTCATGGTCGTCATGGGCGGTCTCCCGTTGGTGAATGTGAATGTTCTTCACATCGGATCATGTGGGGAAAACCCGACCCGGATCAAGACCCCATGTTAAAGAATTTTACATTTTCGCATTGGGCGCGAAGAGACCAGGCGCCGTTGACCCTGGACCGGGCTGTTGCCACAGTCGCCCCATGACGTTCCGCAGCCGCATGATCCGCCAGCCCATTGCCCACGACCCCTCAGCCGGGGACGAGATGACCGGGTTGTTCGCCGATCTCGGCCCCGAGGTTGCCGGCCTCCTGGGCGGCACCGCAGGTTGCAGCCCTTTCCTTCGCGATCTGATGCGGCGCGAGGCAGAGTGGTTGCGCCCGGCCCTGGCGCAACAGCCGGAAGGCGCGCTTGCCGAAGTCTTGGCCGGACTTGGCCCCGATCCGTACGATGTCCTTGGGCCGGCGCTGCGCCAAGCCAAGCGCCGCGTCGCGCTGCTGACGGCCCTGGCGGACCTGGGCGGCGTCTGGGCGCTGGAAGAGGTCACCGCAGCCCTGACGCGCCTTGCCGATGCGGCGGTCAGTCTGGGCATTCAAAGCCTTGTGGCGGACGAAATCCGACGCGGCAAACTGCCCGGTCAAACCGACGACGACGCCGCCACCGGGGCCGGGATGGTGGCCCTGGCCATGGGCAAGATGGGGGCGGGGGAGCTCAACTACTCGTCCGACATCGACCTGATCTGTCTCTTTGACGAAACACGCTTTCACGGACAAGAACAGGAGGCCCGCGCTGCCTTCATTCGCGTCACGCGCCGGTTGACCGCGCTCTTGTCCGATCTGACGGGCGAGGGGTATGTCTTTCGCACGGACCTTCGCCTGCGCCCGGACGCGGCCGTTACGCCCGTCTGCCTGTCGATGGCTGCCGCCGAGGCCTACTACGAGGCCCAGGGTCGCACCTGGGAACGTGCGGCCTACATCAAGGCGCGGCCCTGCGGTGGCGATCTGGCTGCGGGACATCGATTCCTCAGGGCTCTGACCCCCTTTGTCTGGCGCAAGCATCTGGATTTCGCGGCGATCCAGGATGCCCATGACATGCGCCTGCGCATCCGCGACCACCGCCAACTGCACGGTGCCCTTCATGTCGAGGGCCACAACATGAAACTTGGCCAGGGTGGTATCCGCGAGATCGAGTTCTTCACCCAGACCCGGCAGTTGATCGCGGGGGGGCGCGACCGTGACCTGAGATCGGCCACTACCGTCGGGGGGCTCACGGCCTTGGCGGCCAAGGGCTGGGTGCCGCCGGCTGTGACGGATGAGCTTGTGGCCCATTACCGTCGCTGGCGCGAGATCGAGCATCGCTTGCAGATGGTCAACGATGCCCAGACCCAGCTGATGCCCCCTACGCCGGAAGGGGTCGCGCGGATCGCGCATTTCATGGGGGAAGGCGATGTTTCGGCCTTTCGGGCGGGCCTGCTTGAGGGACTGGGGCGCGTCGAGCATCTGACCGGCAGTTTCTTCACCCCGGGCGAAGCGGAGAGCGGTCCAGACCTGTCCGACCAGGCCAAGTCCATCGTTGCCGGCTGGTCCAGCTATCCGGCGCTGCGCTCGGAGCGGGCGACCGCGATCTTCCGCCGCCTGCGCCCGACGCTGCTGAAAAGCCTGACCCGCGCGGCCCATCCCGAAGAGGCGCTTGTGGCGCTGGACGGGTTCCTGGCTGGTCTGCCGGCGGGGGTGCAGCTGTTCTCGCTGTTTGAGGCGAACCCCGTCCTGGTCGACCTGATCATCGACATTTCCGCTATTTCTCCGGCCCTTGCGCGGCACCTTTCACGTAACTCCGCCGTCCTCGATGCCGTGATCGGCGGCAGCTTCTTCGCGCCCTGGCCGGGGCCGCAGGCGTTGTCCGAGGAACTGTCCGCCCGGCTGGCCGAAAGCCCGGATTACGAACGCTGCCTGGACACTGCGCGGCGCTGGATGAAAGAGTGGCATTTCCGTGTGGGGGTCCATCACCTGCGCGGTCTGATCGATGCCTTCGAAGCGGGCAAGAGCTATGCCGACCTGGCCGAAGCCGTTCTCCGCGCGCTCTGGCCTCCCGTCCTGGCCGAGTTCGAGGCCAAGCACGGCCCCCAGCCGGGCCTTGGGGCGGTGGTCCTGGGCATGGGCAGTCTGGGCGCGGGGCAACTGAACGCGGGGTCCGACCTTGATCTGATCGTGATCTACGATCCCGACGGGCAGGAAGCGAGCGAGGGCCGCCGTCCCCTGCCCACGCGCACCTACTATGCGCGTCTTACGCAAGCGTTGGTGACGGCTCTCACTGCGCCCATGGCCGAAGGCCGTCTTTACGAGGTGGACATGCGCCTGCGGCCTTCAGGGCGGCAGGGGCCGGTCGCGACCTCGATCGAGGCCTTCGAGGCCTATCAGGAGACGGAAGCCTGGACATGGGAGCATCTCGCGCTGACCCGCGCCCGGGCGGTCGCGGGCAATGTCGCGCTCGGCGACCGGATCGAGACCTTTCGCCGGACGCTCTTGGCGCGCAAGGGGCAGGGGGCGCAGGTATTGGCCGATGTGGCCGCCATGCGGGCGCGGTTGCGCGCGGCAAAGCCCGCAAGCGGCGACTGGGAAGCCAAGAACGGACCGGGCCGGCTGATGGATGTGGAACTGCTGGCCCAGACAATGGCACTGCTGTCTGGCAGCGCGGCGCGCCGGGTCGAGGCGCAGTTGCGGGCCGGGGTCAAGGCAGGCCTTCTGCCTGCGACCGACGAGGCCGATCTCTTGCGGGCCTGGCGGTTGTGCTGGCGTGTTCAGGCCACCAACCGGCTGCTGTCCGAAACCCCACAGGCGCCCGAGGCGATGGGCGAGGGGGCGCGCGATTTCGTGCTGCGCGAGACCGAGATGGCGGATGTGGGGGCCCTGACGTCGCTTCTGGCAGGGGCAACGGCGCGCGCGGACCAGATCATCACCGCAATTCTGGGTGAGCATGCGGCAAAAGGGGAGGCGAGCGATGGACCTGTCTGAAGCCGATCCGAAGGGTCTGGTACGCGAAAGCTACCGGATCGAGGGGATCACCCCCGGCGAATGCCGGTCCGTCTTCATGGACTGGGCGCTCAGCCTGCCGGTCAACGGTCCCATGCAGGACGCGATCCGCGTGCTGATCGCGGAATATGCGCCGCATAACCCCGACCACCCGATGACCCTGGTCTTGCACGAAGGACTCGGGGCCGCTGATGAGCCCCGGCGGCGCGGTGGACGCGCCGCACGGGTTCCGTCCGTTCAGGACTGACCGGCGTCAGCGCGGCAGGGCCGCCGCCTCGGCCGCGAGGCGGGTGATCGCGGCCCAGTCGCCCTTGGCCATCGCCTCTTTCGGGGCAACCCAGCTTCCGCCGACGCAGACCACGTTCTTGAGCGACAGATAGTCGGTGGCGTTCTTCAGGCTGACGCCGCCCGTCGGGCAGAAGCTGACCTGCGGGATCGGCGCGCCGAGCGCCTTGATCGCCGCTGCCCCGCCCGAGGTTTCGGCCGGGAAGAACTTCAGCATGGTGAACCCACGTTCCAGCAGTGCCATCACCTCGGTCGCCGTCACTGCCCCGGCCAGCAACGGCAACCCCTCATCCTCGCAGGCGGCAATCAGGCGGTCGGTCGCGCCGGGCGACACGCCAAAGGTCGCGCCGGCCTTCTTGGCCGCTTTCACGTCAGCGGGGGTCAGCAGCGTGCCGGCGCCAACGCGCCCGCCAGGCACCTCGGCCATCGCACGGATCGCATCGAGTGCCACGGGCGTGCGCAGCGTCACCTCCAGCGCGGGCAAACCGCCCGCCACCAGTGCCTCGGCCAGCGGCCGGGCATGGGGCAACTCGTCGATCACCAGCACGGGCACGACGGGGGCAAGGCGGCAGATTTCCAGTGCGGCGCGGCTCTGTTCGGCGGGGGTCATGGTCGGTTCCTTTTTCGAATCTGGGTTATGGCAACGCAGATGGCTCAAACCACCAGTGCCGCGCCTTCGGTTGCCGGGCCCACATGGGCACGGAAAGCCGCAAACAGCTCTCGCCCGATGCCATGGTCGTTCGCCGACAAATCGGCTGTCACCGCCTCGCGCGTCTCGAAGCCCGGCACCAGCGCGGTGAGCGTGCCCGCGACGGCGTCCAGCCGTACGACATCGCCGTCCCGCAGCCGGGCGAGCGGGCCGCCCATCGCCGCTTCCGGGCTGACATGGATGGCGGCGGGCACTTTGCCGCTGGCTCCCGACATGCGGCCATCCGTTACCAGCGCCACACGCAGGCCGCGGTCCTGCAGCACCGAAAGGGTGGGTGTCAGCGAATGCAGTTCCGGCATTCCGTTTGCGCGCGGCCCCTGGAAGCGGACGACAACAATAACGTCCGATGTGAACTGACCTGCCTTGAAGGCCTGTTTCACCGACTCCTGATCGTGGAAGATGCGAACGGGCGCCTCGATCACATGGCGCTCGGGCGCTACGGCAGAGACCTTTATCACCCCCCGGCCGAGGTTGCCGGTCAACTGCTTGAGGCCGCCCGTCGGTTGGAACGGGTCGGTTGCCGGGCGCAGGATGCGGTCATTCAACGTCTTTTCGATGCCGTCTTCCCAGACAAGCTTGCCGGCCTTGAGTTTCGGTTCCTGCCGATAAAGCGCCAGCCCGTCGCCGGCAACAGTCTTGGCGTCGGGGTGCAGAAGACCGGCGTCCAGCAACTGGCCGATCATGTAGCCAAGCCCGCCGGCTGCATGGAAATGGTTCACGTCGGCCAGCCCGTTCGGATAGACCTTGGCCATAAGCGGCACGACATCCGAGATATCGGCGAAATCCTGAAGGTCGAGCAGCACCCCCGCAGCTCGCGCCATTGCGGGCAGATGCAGCACGAGGTTGGTTGAACCGCCCGTTGCCATCAGCCCGACCAGACCGTTCACGAAAGCCCGTTCATCAAGGATTTCGCCCACGGGACGGAACTCATTGCCCAGGGCGGTGATGGCCGCCGCGCGTTCCACCGCGGCCTCAGTCAGCGCAGCGCGCAGGTCGGTGCCGGGGGTGATGAAGCTCGCGCCGGGCAAGTGCAGGCCCATGAACTCCATCAGCATCTGGTTGGTGTTCGCCGTGCCGTAGAAGGTGCAGGTGCCCGGCCCGTGATAGCTGGCCATCTCGGCCGCCATCAGCGCATCGCGACCCACTTCGCCCGTGGCGAACTGGTTGCGGACCCTGGATTTTTCGTCATTCGGGATGCCGCTGGTCATCGGCCCTGCCGGCACAAAGACGCTGGGCACATGGCCGAAAGTCGCCGCAGCGATGATCAGCCCCGGCACGATCTTGTCGCAGACGCCCAGATAGAGCGCCGCGTCAAAGGTGTTGTGGCTCATCGCAACGCCGGCGGCCAGCGCAATGACATCGCGTGAGAACAGCGAAAGCTCCATCCCCGGCTGGCCCTGGGTCACCCCGTCGCACATCGCCGGCACGCCTCCGGCCACCTGGGCGGTGGCCCCCGCGCGCCGTGCGGCGGCGCGGATCTGACCGGGATAGCTCTCATAGGGTTGGTGGGCCGACAGCATGTCGTTATAGGCGGTGACGATCCCGATGTTGGGCGCGCGGCCTTCGACAAGCCGCGCCTTGTCCTCACCCATGGCGGCATAGGCATGGGCCTGGTTGCCGCAGCTCAGATGCGCGCGCGAGGGGCCGTTTCCCACCGCCCTTGCCAGCCGTTCCAGATACCGACCCCGGCTGTCGGCCGAGCGGCTGCGGATGCGGTCAGTGACCTTGGCGATGGTACGGTTCAGCGTCATCTGGCTCTCCAACAGGCTGGATATCAGGGCCGGGCCCCAGTCTTTGCAGGGCCCCAGTCTTTGGGCGATTATAGCAGACCATGTTAGCGCTAACAACCCGCAGCAACACGGATCGGCCAGCCTGACGTCGGTCATGCGCGGGGGGCATGGCGGATCTGCGGTCGGGCAGGGGGCACCTGGGCGTCCATTGCATTATCCTATGGGCAGGGAGGTGGCCACGTCACGAAGGAATGACGACGATGATCACCGAAGAAAACAGGCTTCGCCTGTACCGTTCCCTTGCCGATGTCGACATCGACATGCTGATCCGCAAGGCCCATTTCGAACGAAACCGTCTTGTTGCCAGGCAACTGCGCACGTCCCTGCGCGGGATTGGCAACGCCTTTGCGCAGCTGTGGCCCAAGGGTGCGCTGACCAGACCGCGGCAGGCGCGCGGCTGATGCGCAGCGGGCCCGGCCCATGAGGCCCCTTTCCCCGGGGCGCATCCGGCGCTAGGCAGGGGCATGACCCAGCACGATGCGCCCGAAACCCCGCCCGCCCCGGCCCATGGCCGCCCCGTTGTACGCCTGCGGCCCAAGGCCGAGGCCCGCGCCATACGGCACGGGTTTCCTTGGGTCTATGCCGATGAACTGGTGACCGACCGGCGGACCCAGGCCTTGGCGCCCGGTGCGCTGGCCGTGCTCGAGGATGCCGAGCGGAGGTCGCTCGGCCTCGTGACGGTCAATACCGCCTCGAAGATCATCGCCCGGATGCTGGATCGCGACACTGGTGCACAGATCGACCAGGCCTGGTTCGCAGCGCGGATCAACCGGGCGCTGTCGCTGCGCGCAAGGTTGTTCGATGCCCCCTTCTACCGCCTGATCCATGCCGAGGCAGACGGTCTGCCGGGCGTCATCATCGACCGCTTCGGCGACACAGCCGTCATCCAGCCCAACGCGGCCTGGGCCGAGGCCCATCTGGCGCTGCTTGCCGCCGCGCTGGCCGAGGTGACGGGGGTGACCACCATCGTCAAGAACGGCACGGGCCGGGCGCGCGGGCTGGAGGGGCTAGCAGAGGATACGGCGGTGCTGACGGGCCGGGTCGAGGGGCCGATCCCCGTGCCGATGAACGGTGCGACCTACATGGCCGACCTGCTTGGCGGACAGAAGACCGGTCTTTTCTACGACCAGCGCCCGAACCACGCCTTTGCCCGCCGGTTGGCAGAAGGCGCCCGCGTGCTGGATGTCTTCAGCCATGTCGGCGGCTTTGCCCTGGCGGCGCTGGCGGGTGGGGCGGTTACGGCGCTGTCGGTCGATGCTTCGGGGCCCGCACTGGCACTGGCCGAGGCGGGCGCAGCGGCAGCCGGCATGACAGGGCGGTTCGCCACGCGGCAGGGGGATGCCTTTGCCACGCTTGAGGCACTGGGGGCGGAGGGCGCGGTCTTTGATCTGGTGATCTGCGATCCACCCGCCTTTGCGCCCGCGAAACCGGCAGTCGAGGCGGGCCTGCGCGCCTATGAGCGGGTGGCCCGTCTGGCGGCACCACTCGTTGCCCCGGGGGGCTATCTTGTGCTCTGCTCGTGCTCGCATGCGGTTGACCTGACGGCTTTTCGCAACGCCTGCGCCAGGGGCATCGGGCGCGGCGGGCGGCGCGGGCAGATCCTGCACACGGGTTTTGCCGGGCCCGATCACCCGATGTTGCCGCAACTGGCCGAAAGCGGCTACCTCAAGGCCCTGTTCTTCCGGCTGGACGGGTGAAGGTCGTCCTCGACGCCTGTGTGCTTTACCCGACCGTGCTGCGGGAGATCCTGATCGCCGTGGCACGAGAGGGGCTGTACACGCCGCTCTGGTCTGACCGGATCCTGGAGGAATGGGCGCGGGCCACCGCCAAGCTTGGCCCCGGTGCCGAGGTGCTGGCCCGGGGAGAGGTCGCGCGGTTGCGCGCGACCTTTCCAGCGGCAACGATGAAGCCCCGCCCCGAGATCGAGGCACGCCTCTTGCTTCCGGATCCGAACGACACCCACGTTCTGGCCGTGGCCATTGGCGGCCATGCCGATGCGATCCTGACCTTCAACGCGGCCGATTTCCCGCGCCACCTGCTGGCGGAAGAGGGCATTGCCCGGCGCGACCCGGACGGGTTTCTGTGGGAGCTCTGGTCCCATCACCCGCAAGTGGTGGCCCGCGCCGTGGAAACGGTCAGGGCCGAGGCGGAACGCCTGTCAGGCCATCCGCAGCAAGTGCGGGCCCTGCTGAAGCGCGCCGGTCTGCCGCGCCTGGGCAAGGCGCTTCACGAGAGCTGAGACCAGCGCGCCTCGCGCTCTTCGATTGCCCGGATGCGGTCCTCGATCGCGGGATGGCTCATCAGCCAAGCTGGCGCCGCCGCGGCACCGCCCGCCCCGGTCAGCGCCTCGAGCTTTCGAAACATCGATTTCTGCGGCGCGGTGCCGATGCCCGCCTTGTGCAGCAGGGCCGAGGCATAGGCATCGGCCTCATGTTCATCCCCGCGCGACAGCCGCGCGGTCAGGGCTGTCGAGATGGTGCGCGCCAACATGACGCCAAGGCCCGGGATCAACCGCGCGAGGAAGGCCGACAGGATCATCGTCAGCGCATTGGCGCCGGTGAAGTCGATCATCCGCCGGCGTGAATGACCCAGCGCCACATGGCCCAGTTCATGCGCAATGACGCTGGCCAATTCCTCTGCTGTCACAAGACCTTGACGATACTTGTTCACAAATCCCCGGGTCAGGAAGATGCGGCCGTCTGGGGCCGCGAGCCCGTTCACCGGCTCGACCTCATAGACGTGTACCTTGATCTCTGGCAGGTCCAGCGCCTTGGCCATCCGGTCGGTCAGGATGGTGATGCCCGGCTCGTCCAGTGGCCGGGACTTCTGGTCAAGCGTCTTGGTGGTCCGCCAGACCGAAAATCGGTACATGGCGAACCCATAGGCCAGCATCAGGATGAAGGGCAGGAACTTGATCATGGCCCAGATATGGGTTTCGGCCGGGGCGGGACAAGACGGTCAGGCGGGGCTGCGTCGATACCGCCCCCAAAGAAACCTTGCGATCAGCCAGACCGCCGCAAAGGCCGCCAGCGCTCCCATGAGAGAGGTCATCGTTGCGCCGACATCCTTGACGTGGCTGGCAAAGAAGGCACCGGCCCCAAGATAGGTCATGATCCAGATGGCATCGCCCAGAAGCACCCCGAGCGAAAAGCGGTTCCAGGCGATTTGGGTGGCGCCCGCGGCGATGTTGATCCAGGGGCCAAGTGCGGATAGCGGAAAGCGGCTTATGATCACGGCGATCACCGCGCGGCGGTCAAGCTCGGCCCGGGCCCGGTCCATGGTGGGGGCAAGCTTGGGACGGGCATGGAACTTGTCCCACAGGGGCTGCCCCCCGGTGCGCCCCATGAAATAGCCGATCTGGTCACCGATCATCGCGCCCAGCAGCGTCAGCGCGAAGACCGGCAGAAAATGCATGTCGCCCGCGGCGATGAAGGCGCCGGCCGCCATCATCATGGCGGATGTCGGAATGGGGATGCCGGCACAGGACAGAAGCGCTGCCGTGAACAGCACCGCCGCCCCATGGCGCGGGATCAGGGCATAGGCCTCGTGGATCAAATGCTCGATCACGGTCCGCCCTCCACGGAAAGGCCGTCCGCCATGTCAACCTGGGCCTGCACCTCGGCCACCAGCGCCTCGGGTGTCTTGCCCTGCGCCGCCGCGAGGTCGCGCAGCGAGGCAAAGGGCAGCGGACCCGGCGGCGTGCCCAGCAGGGGGGCGATGACAGCCTCGGGCACGCCGAAGGCATGGACGACATGGCGTGGGGTCATCCAGTCCTCGACCCGTGGTTCGGCCCCCAGTCGCGTGGTCACCATCCAGCCGAAATGGGCCAGGAACAGCAACCCGAGCGCAAGGGTCACGGCCAGGACGCCCAACAGGACGGGGTGCCTTTGCCAGGCCGGGGCCTCTGTCATCGGTTTGTTACCTTTCGCAGCCAGTGCGGCATCCTTGCCGGTGACCGTTCCGCAATCAAGCCGCCTTTTTGCGCCGGTTGCGCCAGATCATGCGCCCCAGCAGCAGCGCCACCACCGCTGCGGCCAAAGCGCCGATGGCGGAGGAAACGGTTGCCCCCAGCGTTTCGATCCGCGCTGCAAAAAGAAAACCCAGGCCGACATACAATCCGACCCAGGTCGCTTCGCCCAACAAGCTTGCGATGGAAAAGCCAGGCCAGCCTACCCGCGCCGCGCCGGCGGCGAAATTGACGTAGGGCCCCAGGGCGCTGAACAGCCAGCGGCTGAAATAGACGGTCGGAAAAACGCGCCGTCGCAGTGCGCTACCCGCACGCCGGGCGATGCCACCGCTGCGCGGACTGTCGAGCAGACGCTGCCAGAACCCCCCGCCGCCCACCCGGCCAAGACCGTATCCCGCCTGATCTCCGATCAGCGCGCCGCCAAGGGCGGCCGCCACCACCGTTGCCGCCGCAAGGTCACCCGAGGCGACAAAGGCCCCCGCCGCCAGCATGAGGATTGAAGAGGGGATCGGAAGCGCCAGGCAGGACAGGAACGTGGCCAGAAACAGCACAAGCGGCCCGTGCTGCGGCACAAGGGCAAGCAGCGTGTCGGTCATGGCGAACGGGCGGCTCCGGGGGCGGTCGGGCGGTGAGCATCCACCGCCGCCTGAACGCGCGCGACCAGATCGGCTGCTGGTTCGCCCCGGGCCTTGGCGATCTCGGCCAGAGGCTTGCCCTTTCCTTCGCCCTGCGGGAGGCCAAGCACCGCAGACATGTCCTCGGGCGAAATGTCATAGACATGGACGATCATCCCGGGCGTCATCCAGGCCTCGATCGGCCCCTCGGCGTAACGTTCAAAGGTCAGTGCATGCCAAAGCGTCATGCCCCCCAGAACCAAGGCCAGCAAGGTTGCCACCACGAAGACGGGCAGAACCCAGCGGGGAAGATCGTCGCGCCGGGTCATCGGACAAGCGCGCGTGTGCCGCGCGCGATCCCGTCCAGCGTCATCGGCACCATGCGCTGACCAAAGATCTGGCGGATGAGCCGGATCGATTGGGTATGGTCCCAGAACCGTTCGGGCGTGGGGTTGATCCACAGATGCGCGGGCCATTGGGCACAGGCCCGTTCCAGCCAGACCTGGCCGGATTCCGGGTTCCAGTGCTCATTGGCGCCGCCAGGGTGCAGGATCTCGTAGGGGCTCATCGCGGCATCGCCAACGAAGATGCAGCGATAATCACTGCCATAGGTGCGCAGGATGTCCCAGGTGGGGGTCTGCTCGGTCCAGCGCCGGGCGTTGTCCGCCCAGACGCCTTCATAAAGGCAATTGTGAAAGTAGAAGGATTTCAGATGCTTGAACTCGCTTCTTGCGGCAGAGAACAACTCTTCCACGATGCGCACATAGGCGTCCATCGACCCGCCGACGTCAAGAAACAGCAAGACCTTCACCGCGTTCCGCCGCTCGGGTCTGGTCTGCACATCAAGCCAGCCATGTTCAGCGGTGGCGCGAATGGTGCCGTCAAGGTCCAGCTCTTCCGCCGCACCGTCCCGGGCCCAGCGGCGCAGCCGGCGCAGAGCCACCTTGATGTTGCGGGTGCCCAGTTCGACCTGATCGTCCAGGTTGCGGAACTCTCTCCGGTCCCAGACCTTGACGGCGCGCTGATGGCGGCTTTCGTTCTGGCCGATGCGCACACCCTCGGGGTTGTAGCCATAGGCGCCAAAAGGCGACGTGCCGGCCGTACCGACCCACTTGTTGCCGCCCTGGTGGCGGCCCTTCTGCTCGGCCAGCCGCTGGCGCAGTGTCTCCATCAGCTTGTCGAACCCGCCCAGCGCCTCGACTGCGGCTTTCTCCTCGGCGGTCAGGTGGCGTTCGGCGAGCTTCTCCAGCCAAGCGGCGGGCAGGTCCATGGCCTCGAGCACCTGATCGGGCGTCAGTCCGTCGAGCCCCGAGAAGCATTCGGCGAAGGCGCGGTCGAAACGGTCCAGGTGGCGTTCGTCCTTGACCATGGCGGCGCGGGCCAGGTGGTAGAATCCCTCTGCATCATAGGTGACGAGGCCCGCAGCCAGCCCTTCCAGAAACCCCAGAAACTCGCGCGGCGAAACCGGAACCCCCGTGCGTCGCAGTGTCTGGAAAAAGGGAAGGAACATCGTCGTCAGGTCAGACGGTCGATGAAGATGGTCACCATCATGCCCAGCACGGCAAAGGCGATGCCAAAGGCCGCCGCATAGTGCAACTGGTCCCTGGACTGCCCGCCGCGTTGCCGGGCGGTCCGCCACCCCAGAAGCCCGCCGAACACCAGTGCCGCAATGACGATCATGTCTGCTCCGCTTCTGCGGACTAGCCGCCGGTCGTTGGGGCCAGTACCGCGATCTCGGCCATGCGCTGCCGCACCTTGACCTCTTCGCCGAAGCCATAGCGCGCCCAGCCAAGGCTGTCGAGGCGCAGCGCCTGTGCCTCGGCCGGCTGGCCGAGCATCTGGAATGCCTCGGCCCGGATCATCAGCAGGCTGGCCAGCAGGGCCGCATTCTGCGCGCGGCGCGTGGCGGGAATGGCCCGGTTCGTGAGCTCCAGTGCCTGTTCGGGATGCCCGGCCGAAAGGGCAAAGGCCGCCATCTGCATGTCGATATGCGAGATATGGATCTGGGCATCGGGAAGGGTTGTGTAAAGCCGCATCGCCTCGGCCAGCGACATGACGGCGAGTTCCAGTTCATCCGCCATGCTGAGCCGCCCCAGCGCGAACCAGCTGAAGGCCATCCGGCTGTCGCGCCAGCCTTCGGCCTTGGCGATCTCGACGGCCTGGGCGGCAGCGACGCGCCGTCCGGCGGCCGAGCCGTTGGGGCCCAGGGCCCGCTCGATCGCGCTGATCCAGCTGCGCGGCGTAGGGGTGGGCGGTGCGATCCCGCTCTGCCCCCCAGCCGGATGCAGTCGGGACAATACGGCGGGCAGGCGCGCAGCAACCTCGGACCGGCTCATGCCATTGGCCAGTTCGGGTGCGTAGTGAGCCCGCAGGACCAGCATGTCAAAGCCGGTCAGGATCGTGTGGAAGTTGTCGTCGTTGAAGACGGAATCCGACAGCTCGTAGAGATCGTTGAGCGGGCCCAGCGCCTGGGCCAGTTCTTCGTGCAGGCAATCGCGGACTTCCTGCGGCGAGGTGTCGGAGGGAATGAAGATCGCCGCCCGCTCGCGCCGCTCCAGCTTGACCCAATCGACCCGGTCGCTGCGCCGGGCGCCGCGGTACTCGCCGAAGCTCGACACGCCCGGCACCACGAAGCAGGCGGCCTCGGGGACGATGGATTGCAGCCGGCGGCGGGGGATGAACTCGACCGTGATCGAGGCAGTGGCGCCGCTACTTTCGTGAATGTCGATGCCGGCTTCGGCCCGCAGGCGGGCCAGCAGCGCGGCGAGGTCTGCCGGGGCCGTGGGGGGCACGGGGCCCGTCATGGCGACGGTCACCGGCCCTTCGAACCGTGTCAGGCGAGGCACTTCACGCCCGCTTTCCATCTGGAATTCCAGCGCCAGAAAATCGCGCGCGATGGTGTCATTTCCGCGCTGTGGCGGGGCCGCGCGCATGGGCGGAAAGGTTTTCATCGCGGGTAGCGCGATATCGGCGGGCGTCCGACGCTGCGGCTGGTCATCCGGCGCGCCGGCCTCTCCGCAGGCAACCAGCAGGGTCAGAAGGGCCAGGCCTCCCAAACGCCTCGCAAGGGGGGCAAGGCGCATCATTCCGGGCGGTCGTATTCGATGAAGGGGGTCAGTTGGCCCACCCGGTCATAGAGCTGCCGTGCGGTTGCGTTGTCGCGCGCGGTCAGCCAGTAGACGGACGGGGCACCGGCGGCATCGGCCTCGGCATAGACCGTTTCGATCAACGCGCGGCCAAGGCCCATGCCGCGGGTTTCGGGCAGGGAAAAAAGATCCTGCAGATAGGTGACCTTTTCCTCCCGCCAGCAGTGGCGATGCTGGACATAGTGCACCAGCGCCACCAGCCGCCCCTCCATCTCGATGACGCGGCAGCGCATCTCGTCTGGGTCGGAGGACAGAAGTCGTGTGAAGGTGGCATCGGTGACTGCATCGGGCAGGCGGGTTTCATAAAAGGTGAGATAGCCTTGCCAGAGCCGTCGCCACGCGTCGGCGTCCTCGGGGCGCGGGGGGCGGATCATCACGTCATCGCGCAATGACGGGGTGTCAAAAGGGGCAGGGCGATTGTAGCGCAGGAAGGGGGTCTCGACCCCGATCCGGTCATAAAGCCGCCGGGCCGTCGCGTTGAAGTCCTGCGTGAACCAGTAGACGGTCGGGCAGCCTGCGCTATCCGCTTCGTCATAGACCCGGTTGATCAGGGCCCGCGCCACACCTTGCCCCCGCACGTCGGGATCGGTGTAGAGGTCCTGCAGGTAGCACACCTCCTCGACCTTCCAGGACGAGCGGTGGAACAGAAAATGCACAAGCCCCACCGGCTTGCCATCCAGTAGCGCAATGCGCCCCCGGAACTCCTTCGGGCCGCCGGCCAGCAGCCTTGCAAAGGTCAGCCGGTAGATCGCCTCAGGCAGTTTCGTTTCGTAGTAATCCAGATAACCGGTCCAGAGTCGGCGCCACTCCGCCTCGTCGCGCGGTTCGAGAGGCCGAATCTCGAGTTCACCCGTTTTGCTCATCTGACTGCCCGTCATGCCGGGCGAGTCGGGCCGCCCGATTGTTTTGTGGCAGTGTCACGCCCGCACGTGCGTGGTGTCAATGCCGCCCGATGGAACACGGGGAACCTGCTGCAACCGTCACCGATCTGTCGCAGTGCGGGCGTAGGCACAGCGCGCAACCCCAGCGGAGCTCCAACCATGATGCGCGTAATTCCAGGATTGCTCGGTCTCATTCTTGTCGCAGCGCCTGCCCAGGCCGAAACCTGGGTCGTCGCCGAAGTCGAGCCCACCTTGCAAACCAAGGTCCTGACCGAGGCCGATGCCGATGCCGATGCCGATGATCCCGCGATCTGGGTCAACCGCGCGGATCTGGCGCGTTCGCTGGTGGTCACGGCCGTCAAGAACGGCGGTGTGCGGGTCTATGATCTGGCGGGCCAGACCCTGCAGGAATGGCTGCCGGCCGAAGACGGGCGGATCAACAACGTCGACGTGGTCTATGGCGTGGCTTTTCCGGACGGAACGACTGCAGATCTGGTTGTCGGGTCGGACCGGGGGCTGGATGTGATCCGGATATGGAAGATCGATCCCGCCTCTGCGACGCCTCTGGCCGAGATCACCGCGACTGATGCGGGCCGGGCTTTTCCCACCCGCTATCTGGCCGAAGGCACCGAGGAAAACCCGCTGGATGACCAGAACACGGTCTATGGCCTGACCACTTGGAACGACGCCGGCACGGTCTGGATTGCCGGCACGCAGCGCTCGCAGCCCGTTGTCGGGCTGTTCCGGCTGGAAACGCGTGCCGACGGAACCGCGGTGGCGGTTCTGGACCATGACTTCCGCGTTCCGGCCGAATACCGGGGCCAGGACTTGTTCCAGGAGAGCGATGACGACCCGCTTAAGGACTGGAGCCCGCAGTTCGAGGGGGCCGTGATCGACTATACCACGGGAACCCTGTTTGCGGGCCAGGAAGACGTCGGCATCTGGAGCGTGCCCGTCAAGGGCGGAACGCCAGAGCTGCTTTATGAGACGCGTGGTGCCATGGGGTCAGGCTTTTCCAACCCCGATAGCGTCATCTCGCGCGATGTCGAGGGGCTGACGATCTACTATGCCGTCGATGGGACGAAGTATCTGCTCGCATCGAGCCAGGGCGGCGCCCATGGCGATGCGCCCGCGCCCGATGCCCCGTTCGATGACAGCTTCGTGGTGTTCGACATCACCGAAAGGGCTGACCGGCTGGTGCCCCTTGGGGCCTTCCGCGTCGCCGCCGCCGGGGCGATGGACGCGGTTCAGGAAAGCGACGGGGCCGATGTGCTGTCGATGGCGCTGCCCGGGTTCCCCAATGGGCTGTTCATCACCCAGGATGGCTATGCCGGTGATCTGGACAACCTCGACGGCGAGGTTTCGGCCTCGAACTTCAAGTTCGTCGACTGGAAAAGCGTCGCCGACAGTTTCGTCCCACCGCTCAAGGTCACGCCCGAGGCGGACGATCCACGCTTCTGAAGATTGAGTGCCCGCGGGGCGGGGTCCTACCGCCCCGCCCGCGCCATGAAGGCCAGACGCTCGAACAGGTGCAGGTCCTGCTCGGTCTTCAGCAGAGCACCATGCAGTTTGGGCAGGGCATTCTTGCCCTCGCGGCGCAGATCCTCGGGCGCCAGATCCTCGGCCAGCAAAAGCTTCAGCCAATCGAGCACCTCGCTGGTCGAGGGCTTTTTCTTCAGCCCTGGCGTATCGCGAACCTCGTAAAACTGGGTCAGGGCGACGGTCAGCAGCTTTTCCTTAATGCCGGGGAAATGAACCTCGACGATGCGGCGCATGGTGTCCATGTCCGGGAAGCGGATGTAGTGGAAGAAGCACCGGCGCAGGAAGGCGTCGGGCAATTCCTTTTCGTTGTTCGAGGTGATGATGACCACGGGGCGATGCTGCGCGCGCACTGTCTCGCCCGTCTCATAGACATGGAACTCCATCCGGTCGAGTTCCTGCAGCAGGTCGTTCGGAAACTCGATATCGGCCTTGTCGATCTCGTCGATCAGAAGCACCACCTTTTGCGGTGCGGTGAAGGCCTGCCAGAGCTTTCCGCGACGGATGTAGTTCGCGACGTCATGCACGCGCGCATCGCCCAGCTGGCTGTCGCGCAGGCGGCTGACGGCATCGTATTCGTAAAGTCCCTGCTGGGCTTTGGTGGTGCTTTTCACATGCCATTCGAGGATCGGCATCCCGAGACTCGCCGCCACCTGCCGCGCCAGTTCCGTCTTTCCGGTGCCGGGCTCGCCCTTGACCAGCAGGGGCCGCTCCAGCGCCACGGCGGCATTCACCGCAACCGCCAGCTCGTCAGAGGCGATATAGGCGTCGGTCGAGGAAAAACGCATGTTTCACCGCAAGTTGTGCCGGAAGGCAGGGGGTGGGGACGGATCCCCGGCCCAAAGACCTTACCCATGCCCCCATTTCGCCGCAACCCGGCCCAACGGCTAGTGACAATCCCCCGGCCATGGTTTATGGCAGCGCCCGAAGGGATGCCGGATGAGTTTGAATGACGCGTCAGCACTCTCCGGCCTGCAGGAGAACGCCGTGATGAAAGCCGAAGTCTTTCTGCCCGACGACTATCGCCCGGCCGAGGACGAACCGTTCATGAACGAGAGGCAACTGGAATATTTCCGCCGCAAGCTCGTGACTTGGAAGCAGGAACTTCTCGACCAGAGCGCCGAGACCATCGACAATCTGCAAGACAGCGCGCGCAACGTGCCGGATCTTGCAGACCGGGCATCAGAGGAAACCGACCGGGCGCTTGAACTGCGCACGCGGGATCGTCAGCGGAAACTGGTCGCAAAGATCGACGCCGCGCTGCGGCGGATCGAGAATGGCGAATATGGGTATTGCGAAATGTCGGGAGAGCCGATTTCGCTCAAGCGGCTTGACGCTCGTCCTATCGCCACGATGACGCTCGAGGCCCAGGAAAAACATGAGCGGCGCGAAAAGGTCCACCGCGACGACTGAGCGCAGGGGGCCGCGCGCCCCTTGCCTGTGGGACCGGATCGGCCCAGAACCGGAACGCCGGCGCAGTGATGCCCGGCGTTTCGTCATTTCCGGAGGGACCCATGGCCATTGCCGGGCAGCGTGTCACCATTCTGGGCGCCGGGATCGCCGGGTTAGCGGTTGCGCGGGCCCTGGCGCTGCGAGGGGCCGAGGTGATGGTTCTGGAACAGTCCGAGGCGCTGCGAGAGGTTGGGGCCGGGCTGCAAATCTCGCCCAATGGCGGAGCGGTCCTGCGGGCGCTGGGGCTGGGTGCGGGGTTGGAGCGGATCGGTGTTGCGGCCCAGGCAGTGCAATTGCGCGATGGGCCGGAAGATGCACCCGTCCTGCGGCTGGATCTGGGCGGGGCGCTTTATCGCTTTGTGCATCGGGCCGACTTGATCGCGCTCCTGGCCGAGGGCGCACGCGAGGCTGGCGTCCAAATCCGTCTGTTGCAGAAGGTCACGGCGGTTGATCTGACGCCGGGTCGCCCGGTGCTGACGACCGCGCAGGGCGGGCAGTTCGAGGTTGATCTGCTGGTGGGAGCAGACGGCCTGCATTCGCTGGTTCGGGCTGCGCTGAACGGGGCGGTTGCGCCGACCTTCACCGGCCAGGTGGCCTGGCGTGCGCTGATACCCTGCGAGCCGGGCGCCCCGAACATCGCCGAGGTCTTCATGGGCCCGGGGCGGCATCTGGTGAGCTACCCGCTGCGCGGCGGCGCGCTGCGCAACATCGTGGCGGTCGAGGAACGCCGCCGCTGGGCGGAAGAGGGATGGTCGATCCGTGACGATCCGATGGAGTTGAAGCTGGCGTTCGAAGGCTTCGCGCCGCGCCCTCGGGCCTGGCTTGAAGCGGTGGAGGATGTCTGGCTCTGGGGTCTGTTCCGCCATCCTGTCGCGCCGGTCTGGCAGCGGGGAAGGGCGGTGATCCTGGGCGATGCGGCACATCCGACGCTGCCGTTCCTTGCTCAGGGCGCCAACATGGCGCTCGAGGATGCCTGGGTTCTGGCCGATCGGCTGGCCGGGGCGGGCGAATTGTCAGCAGCGCTGGCCGCCTATCAGGCGATGCGCGCCCCGCGCTGTGCGCGCATCGTAGCGGCCGCCAGCCAGAATGCCCGCGCCTATCATCTCTCCGGGCCGGTGCGCGACATTGCCCATCTTGGCCTGCGGATCGCCAACCGGCTGGCGCCATCGCTGGCGCTGCGGCGGTTCGACTGGCTTTACAAGTCCGACGTGACCGGTGGCGCATCGCTGCGATAGGCCTCGGGGTTGCGCGCCAGGCCGTCAAGCAGGCGACTGGCGACCAGCCGAACGACATAGATCGCGAAGGCCGGGTTGCGGTAGTAGAGATCCATGAAGGTGCGTTCGTCGATCGCCGCGATCCGACAGGGACCTTCGCACCGTGCTGTCAGGGTGCGCGCCTTGGCATCGGTGAAGAAGGCGATCTCGCCAAAGAGGCTGCCCGGGCCCAGGGTCACGCCAATCTCCTCCAGCCGCACCGTTCCCGAGTGCAGGTAGTAGAGGTTGTCCGGCGGATCGCCCTTGCGGAACACCTGCTGGCCGTCGGGATAGGTGCGCAGGGGCACCAGTCCCGGTATCCAATCGAGAGAGAAGTCGCCCCGTCGTGCGGCCTGTGCCCGGCGTGACAGGCGCAGAATCTGCCAGAGCCGGAACAAGTTGAACGGCAGCAAAAGCAGATGCAGCACTAGAATGGGCATGGTCCCCTGCATCAGGCCAAACAGGATGAAGCAAAGGTTCGCGGCGATCCCTGCCATCCGAAGGGGCAACATTGTCTTCATCGAGAAGGCCAGCAGCGTGAAACCCGCCGCAAGCCAACCCACCAGGTCGACCCAACTCATCTTGTCCTGCCCTTAGCCCCATCCCCTTGCCGGGCGAGCCTAGACCCGCCCGGCGGCAGGGGTAAAGACCAGACGAGACCGGTCAGGCGAGTGCGGCAGCGACAACCTTCTGCCAGGGGGTGGTCGGTCGACCGATCAGGCGTGCCAGATCGCCGCTGGTCACCTCGAGTGCGCCGTCACGTGCCTGTACGTCGCAGTCGGCCAGCACGCCGGCAAAGCCCTCGGGAATGCCAAACCCGGTCAGGATCCGGGCATAGGCTTCGGGCGGCAGATCGTTGTAGGGCAGAGACTTGCCCACAAGGCGCGACACCTCGGCCGCAAGCTCGGCAAAGCTGTAGCTCTCGTCGCCGCCAAGCTCATAGATCTTGCCCGCGTGGCCCGGCTGGGTGGCCGCCGCCGCGATGGCCTCGGCATAGTCCTGCCGCGGTGCAGTCGAGAAGCGTCCGTCTCCGGCAGAACCGATCAGCGCCCCGGCCGCAACCGAAGCCCCGAGCGAGGCAGTGTGGTTTTCGGTATACCAGCCATTGCGCAGGAAGGTGAACGGCAGCCCCGATGCCCGGATCGCGGCCTCGGTGTTGCGGTGATCAGTGGCCAGGAGCATTGGCGAGGTATCGGCCCGCGGGATGCTGGTGTAGAGGACCCGGCCCACGCCGGCAGCAACAGCCGCGTCGATGACGGCCTGATGCTGCGCCAGTCGTGACGCACCGACCGCGTTGGACGAGATCAGCACAAGTGTGTCGACCCCCTTCAAGGCTGCAACGAGTGTCTCGGCCTTGTCATAGTCGAAGACCCGGGTTGCCACGCCCAGATCGGCCGCCTTCGCCGGATCGCGGACAAGTGCCACGATCTGATCGGCTGGCACCCTTGCCTTCAGGGCTTCGACGGCCAGGCGGCCAAGTTGTCCCGTCGCCCCGGTGATCGCAATGGTCATGTGAGTCGCTCCTTGTTTGCGCATTGACCGGCTCTTGATAGCGGTATACTTACGAAAGAGAAGTACACACAAAATGGTAAGTATGATGGATGGTCATCGGAAGCCCGTACCGCCAAGCCGTTTGATGGAGGCCATGCGCGGCAACCTGCTTGCGGCCGATTGCCCCTCGCGCGACGTGCTGCAGCACATGACCAGTCGATGGGGCGTGCTGGTGCTGATCGCGCTGGAAGGCGGCAGCCACCGTTTCAGCGCCTTGCGCCGGACCATCGGTGGCGTGAGTGAGCGCATGCTGGCCCAGACGCTGCATCTGCTGGAGGCCGACGGGTTGATCTCCCGCCATGCCTTCGATGTGGTGCCGCCGCATGTCGAGTATGCGCTGACGCCCCTGGGTGAGGGTGCGGCAGTTCATCTCCGGCAAATGACGGACTGGATCGAAGACAACATCGGTGCGGTTCTGGCCTACCGGCGGGATCGGGCGGGGCAGGACAACAAGGGGTAGTGCGTGTGAGCTGCGTTCAGCCGGGCAGTGTCACGACGATCGCCCCGCGATCCGTCGCGACAATGGTATGCTCATACTGCACCACAGGCGCCACCGGGTCGCCGTAAAGCGTCCAGCCGTCTTCGCCGTCGCTGGCCCAAAGGGCGCCGCGCGAAAGAAAGGGCTCGACCGTAAGAACCATGCCCTTGTGGATGCGGCGCCGATCTCCCCTTGTTGGCCAGGTGGGGATCTCGGTCGGGGCCTCGTGCAAAGCACGGCCCACGCCGTGGCTGGCCAGGTTCCGCACCAGCGTGTAGCCGCGCGCCGAGGCGAAACGTCCGATCGCCTGGCCGATCCCGGCCAACGGCCTGCCTGCTGCCACCTGGGCCACGCCAATCTCAAGGGCCTGCCGACCGTCGCGGCACAGCCTGTCGATCGAGGGTTTCGAGGGCGCCACGCGGAAACTGGCGCCGGTATCGGCGAAGTAGCCTGCCTTGGAAGCCGAGACATCAATGTTCACAAGATCGCCCGGCGCAATGACCCGGGGACCCGGGATGCCGTGGGCGATTTCCTCGTTGACGCTGATGCAGGTGGCTCCGGGAAAGCCATAGGCGGCCTCCGGGGCGGGCACCGCGCCCTCCCGCTCCAGCAGACTGCGCCCGATGGCATCAAGCTCTGCCGTTGTCATCCCGGGCTCCAGGGCGCGGCCCATGGCGTGCAGCGTGTTCGCGACGATGCGTCCGATGGCGGCCAGACCGTCAAGTTCCTCCTGCTGCGTAACGGTCATGCGGCAAGCTCCACCCAGACCGGCACATGGTCGGACGGCTTTTCACCTGCCCGCACATCCTTGTCGATGCCGGCATCGACCATCAAATCCGCCGCCTGCGGGCTGAGCAGGATATGGTCGATGCGGATGCCGTTGTTCCGCTCCCACGCGCCGGCCTGATAATCCCAGAAGGTGAAATGCCCTGGCCCGGGGTGGCGCGTTGCGATGGCGTCGGTAAAGCCGAGGTACTCAACCCGCCGCAACGCGGCCCGGCTCTCGGGCAGGAAAAGCGCGTCCGTGATCCAGGCCTCGGGCCGGGCCGCATCACCCGGCTGCGGGATGACGTTGTAGTCGCCCAGCATCAGAACCGGTTCCTCGGTGGCCAGCAGGGCCGCAGCGCGGGCCTTGAGCCGCGCCATCCAGGCCAGCTTGTAGTCATACTTCGGGCCCGGCGCGGGGTTTCCGTTCGGCAGGTACAGACCACAGACCCGCACGGCCCGGCGACCGATCACCGTCGCCTCGATCCAGCGGGCCTGTTCGTCGCTGTCGTCCCCGGGCAGGCCACGGGCCACATCCTCCAGAGGCAACTTCGACAGGATCGCCACACCGTTGAAGCCCTTTTGCCCATGGGTTTCAACGCTGTAGCCCATGTCCTCGAACAGCTCGCGGGGAAAGCCCTCGTCCTGTGACTTGATTTCCTGCAGCACGGCCACATCCGGTTCAGCCTGCTTAAGCCAGGCCGGCAGCGCCTCGATCCGCGCCTTGACGCCGTTGATGTTGAAGGTCGCGATCTTCATGGCCTTGCCTCCGTGCTGCCAGACCGTTCTAGACCGGCGCGCGCGGGAAGGCCAAGGCTTTGCCGAAACCGGCACCTACATCGAGAAACTGATGCCGCAACCGCAGGACGAGGTGGCGTTGGGATTCTGTACGACAAAGCGCGCCCCAATCAGTTCGTCGCTGAAATCGATGACCGCGTTTTCCAGAAACGGCAGCGAAACGGCATCGACCAGCACCCGCATGCCATTCTTCTCGATCACCAGATCATCCTCGGCCGCGTCGTCCAGCTTGATCTCGTATTGAAAGCCCGAGCAGCCGCCGCCCTCGACCGCGACGCGCAGCGGCCGGGAATCGCCCGTCACCTCGGCAATTTCTGCCAGTCGCGCAAAGGCACGGTCGGTCACTTTCGGGGGAAGGGTGAGGCTTTGCATGGCGAAAACCCGTATCATTTCCGAGACCTTGCGAATATAGGCTCGCAACGACAGTTGCACAAGAACAGGCCCCGCCATGCTCGCCCCCTATGCCTGCCTGCCGGAACACAGCCGCGGGCGGCTGTTTCCCGAACGGATGTCGACCTTTCGCTCGCCCTTTCAGCGCGACCGCGACAGGATCATTCATTCCTCGGCCTTTCGGCGGCTGAAGCACAAGACGCAGGTCTTCGTGGAGCATGAGGGCGACTACTACCGCACGCGGCTTACCCATACGATCGAGGTTGCGCAGGTGGCCCGCACGATCTCGGGTGTGCTGAACTTGAACACCGACCTCGCCGAGGCGATCGCGCTGGCGCATGATCTGGGCCATACGCCCTTCGGCCATACGGGCGAGGATGCGATGGAGCATCTGATGAAGCCCTATGGCGGCTTCGACCACAATGCCCAGGCGCTGCGGATCGTCACCCGTCTGGAGCGGCATTATGCCGAATTCGACGGGCTGAACCTGACCTGGGAGACGCTCGAGGGCATTGCCAAGCATAACGGCCCGGTAGAGCCGCCCTTCGCCTATGCACTGGCGGAGGTAAACGCGGCCTGGGATCTGGAACTGAACACCTTTGCCAGTGCCGAGGCGCAAGTGGCGGCCATTGCTGATGACGTGGCCTATTCGCACCATGATCTGCATGATGGCCTGCGCTCGGGGCTCTTTACCGAAGCCGACCTGATGGATCTGCCCGTTACCGGCCCGGCCTTCGCCGAGGTAGACGCGATCTATCCGGGGCTTGACCCGATGCGGCGGCGGCATGAGGCGCTGCGGCGCGTCTTCGGGCGGATGGTCGAGGACGTGATTGCGGTGGCCAAGAACCGCCTTGAGGCCGCGCAACCCAGATCCGTGGACGACATTCGGGCAATGGGGGCGACGGTGATCCGCTTTTCCAAGCCGCTCTATCAGGAACTGAAGGCAATCCGGTCCTTTCTTTTCCACCGGATGTATCGCGCGCCGTCCGTGATGGCTGAGCGGGCGAAGGTGACGCGCGTGGTGAACGACCTGTTTCCGCTGTTCATGGCCAAACCCGAGCTACTTCCGCCGGAATGGCAGACGGACGTGGCCCGGGCCACGACCGAGACGGAGCTTGCCCGCACCGTGGCGGATTACGTCGCCGGCATGACCGACCGCTTTGCGCTGCAGGAACACCAGCGCCTTTTCGGCCTGGACCCTTAGTCAGCGATCGGGCGGCAGCAGGCCAAGGCCGCGCAGGTAGATGCCGATCCCGGCTTCCAGAAGATCCTCGGGCGGGAACGGGGAACGCGAGCCGGGCGCGCCGCGGGTGTAAAGCTCGACCACGCCATGGCACATCGCCCAGATATGGGCGCTGAACATCGCTGCCGGGGGGCGCTTTTCGGGCGGGATATGCGCCGAGAGCGCGGCGGCCGCCTTTTCCAGCACCGCGCTGGCCCGTCCTGCGGCCATGGCAAGTTCGGGGCTTGCGTTGACCGACAGACCGCTTTCGAACATCGCCATGTAGTGGCCGGGATACTTGCGGGCGAAGGCGAGATAGGCGCGTCCGGTGGCTTCGAAAGCGGCCAGTGCCGAGGGTTGTCCGTTGTTGTAGGCGAAATCCATCAGCGCAGCGAAAATCTCGTAGCCCTGCCTTGCGGCTTCCGCGATCAGATCCTCTCGCCCGGCGAAATGGCGATAGACTGCCGCAGGTGTCACATCGGCGGCCTTGGCGGCCTCGGACAGGGTAAAGCCTTGCGGACCCTTCTCGCGGATCAGATCCAGCGCCGCCTCGACAAGTGCCTGGCGGAGATTGCCGTGATGGTAGCCGCGTTTGCTCATGCGCTGCCTTGGTCCGACCCGGTGCCGTCATGGCCGGTACACAGTTCGGGCCCGCCGCAGATGGCGGGATCGGGGGCGCCAATCAGGGCCGTATCCTTGCCCCTGTAGTCAATCGCATGAAGGATGGTCTGAATGGCGGCGATGCGCGCACGGCGCTTGTCGTCGGACTTGATCACCGTCCAGGGCGCGCGGACCGTATGGCTTCGATCGAGCGTTTCGCGGATTGCGGTGGTGTAGTCATCCCATTTCGCCAGACCGTCGATGTCGATCTGGCTGAGCTTCCATTGCTTCAGCGGATCGGCTTCGCGGTCGAGCATGCGCTGCAACTGCGCGGCCCGCCCCACATCGAGCCAGATCTTCACCAAGACCATGCCTTCGTCGACGATCATCTCCTCGAAAGCGGGCAGCTGGTGAAAGAAATGCTCGCGCTGTGCGGGGGTGCAGAACCCGAAGACATGCTCGACGATGCCACGGTTGTACCAGCTGCGATCGAACAGCGCGATTTCACCGCAGGCGGGCAGCCAGTCGATGTAGCGCTGAAAGTACCATTGCCGGGCCTCGCGGTCGCTGGGCTTGGCCAGGGCCACCACCGTTGCGACGCGAGGGTTCAGGTTCTCGCGCACCCGGTCAATCGTGCCGCCCTTGCCGGCGGCATCGCGCCCCTCGAAGACAACGACCAGCCGCTTGCCCGTCTCGCGCAGGTCGGCATGCATGCGGACAAGCTGCAGCTGCAACCCCTCCATCGTCGCCTCGTAGTCCTTCGACTTCATCTCTTCCCGATAGGGGTAGGTGACGGTCAGGATATCGTCCTTGTCCGCCTTCTCGATGGCGCGGCGAATGTGCTTGGGGGCGTCGTGCTTGAAATAGCGACTGATGGCGCCGTCGAAGGGAAGGTCGGTCATGGTTGTCTTCGGCTCCTTGGTTCGGGCACGGACGTGGCGCTGGCACGGGGCCAGTATGGCGAATGGCCAGCCTAGCGCAATCCGCCGCGCTCGGCCGCACGGCGGATCGCGGCGACCACCGCCTCGGGTGCGGCATGGTGGGGCATATGGCCAATCCCGGGCAACAAGGTCAGCACCGCATCCGGCAGGAGCCGGGCCAGCGGAAGGGCATGAATGTCGGCCGGCACGATCGTGTCGGCCGTACCATGCACGATCTCGACAGGCAGACGCAGATGACCATAGCGCGCGGCCATATCGACGACATACGGGCGCAAGCCGTTCACCTGGCGCGCATTTTCCGCCAGCACACGGCGACGCATGGTCAATCCGGCGGCGAAGTGCCGGTCATAGTCCGCTGGCAAAGGATCGGGTTCGAAAACCACACGCATGGCATCGTCGATCTTGCTGCGGGGCGCGAAGGCGGTAACAAGCGGCACGATCACCGCCCGCCCGATCCGCGTGGCCGTCAGCGCATACCAAAAGCCCAGGCCCCCCGGCCAGGGCATGGTCGCGCCGCCCAGAAGCACGACCGCCGCCGTCTCCTGCGGCGCTTCAAGCGCCCAGGCCATGGCCACCGCCCCGCCATAGCTGTGGCCGACGACGATGGGATTGCGCAGGCCCAATGAATTGGCCGCATCGCGCAGCGCGCGGGCCTGGGCGGCTGGGCTATCGCCATCGGCCTGCAACGGGTCCGACCAGCCTAGGCCAGGCCGGTCAAAGACCGTCACACGGAATTCACCCGCCAGCCGGTCTGTCAGACTATGCGTGAAATCGCGCGTGTTCCCGCTTGCGCCATGGATCAGCACCACATCGGGCCCCGCGCCCATCACCTCGGCATGGATGCGCTGGCCGGGCGGGCCGATGAACTGGCCCGCAGGGGGGAAGGCGCGCTCGGCCTGCCGTTCGCGCCGCCTTGCCCGGTGGTTGACCCACAGGCCAAAGCCCGCGATCCCCGCCGCGACCAGAGCGAGACTAGCGGCCAATCCGGGCAATGTCATAGGGCGTGGTCTGGTATATCTCGTTGATCCAGTTGCCATAGAGAAGATGCGCGTGGCTGCGCCAGCGGTTCATCGGCGGCCTCGCGGGATCATCATCGGGATAGTAGTTTGCCGGCACGTTGATCGGTGTGCCGTTGGCAACGTCACGGTCGTACTCCTGCTTCAGCGTGTCGCTGTCATACTCGAAATGATTGAAGATGTAGAGCGCGCGATGCCGCGCATCCTCGACCAGACAGGGCCCGACCTCATCCGATCCCAGCAAAGTGACCAAGCCCGGCGCCGCGTCTATTTCTGCCTGTTTCATCTCGGTCCAGCGGCTCACGGGGATCACGAAATCGTCCGAGAAGCCGCGCAGGAAGGGCGAGGTCGGCACGAGGTTCTGATGGCGGAAACAGCCGAAGGCCTTGTGCGGCAGCATGTGCTTCTGCACGCCGTAGAAATGGTTGATCATGGCCATTCCGCCCCAGCAGACGCCAAAGGTGGAATGCACGTTGCTTTGCGTCCAGTCCATGACCTCGCGCAGCTCTTCCCAATAGGTAACGGCCTCGAAAGGCAGATGCTCGATGGGCGCACCGGTGATGATCAGCCCGTCGAACTTCTCGTCCTTCACCTCCTGGAAGGGTCGGTAGAAGGTTTCCATATGCTCGGCGGCGGTATTGCGGGTCTGGTGTTCCGACATCCGGATAAGTTGCAGGTCGATCTGCAGCGGCGTCGCACCGATCAGCCGGGCAAACTGGTTCTCGGTCTGGATCTTCTTCGGCATCAGGTTCAGAAGCCCGATCCGCAGTGGCCGGATATCCTGTCGCGCCGCCCGTTCCGGCGACATGACCATGACGCCCTCGTTCCGAAGAACGTCGAAGGCGGGCAGGGTCTCTGGCAGGGTGATCGGCATGATGGTCCTCGGTCGGAAGGCCCCGGAAGTAAGGCGTTTCTGCCCGAAACTCAAGCGCTGCAAATGCAGGCCGGTCAGCCGGGTGCCACAAGGGTTGACCCGGTGAAGACCGCTCGCGATGCTGAAGCAGGTCGGCCCTGTCCAAGAGGTCTCTATGTCTGTTCGACTGCGCATCTGTGCGGCTTTCGGCCTTTGCCTTGGCGCAGGAAGCGTCGCGGCGCAGGTTGATCCGATGGAAGAACAGCGCTGTGTCTGGTCCTGCCTGGCCAATTCGCCCGGGGCAGAAAGCCGCGAGTATTCGGATTGCGTCGCGCAATACTGCACGGCGATAGGGCAGGGCAGTGCCGCGGAAGCGGCGCCTTCGGCCCCTGTTTCTCGCCCGCAGGCCGCCCCCGTTGCCTCGCTTCGGCCGCAGCCCCGACCCGGCGCAGAGCCTGTTGCCGCCGAGACCGTGGAGGCCACCCCCTCTGCTGCCCCCTCCACCAGCCCGGCCGAAGCGCCGCGCCTGCCCGCGCAAGACCCTCTTGCCGTGCCGGGCTGGAGCTTTGGCAAGACGGCGGAGGGCGAAGGCATGTTTGCCGGGGTCAGCGACACGGCGACAGGCGCCCGGCTGGATTGGCTTTGCGCCAAGGGGCGCGGCTCGATGCTGGCACTTTCGCCCTATGCCGGAGGGAGCAGCGTGACAGTGGCGGTGACCGGCCGCCGCCAAGAAGTCGCCGTTCAGGTCGAGAATGGTACGGCCTATATGCCGATTTCCCTTTCCGCGCCCTTGTTCCTCCACCTTGCGTCGGGTCCGGAGGTTGAGTTTCTGGACGGCGACGAAACCTTGCTCGGCCGCTTCACCATGGAGGGCGCAGCGCTTGCCATCGGCCAGGCCGAGGGACGCTGCCGCTAGGCTTCTTTCCGGTCGATCGCCCGGGCGATCATGTCATCGAAATCGGCGGGCGAGGTCACGTCGGCGACCTCTTCGGCCGTCACCGTGATGCCCCAGCGCGCCATGGCGGCGTAAAGCGGCTGTCGATGATCCAGCAGGCGCGCATAGGCAAAGCGCAGGAAAGCGTCAGGGTCGACCGCCTCGGCCGGCAGGCGCTGTTCGTCCAGGTACTCGGCCCAGACGCGCGCCAGAAAGGCGGGCTGGTAATAGATCGGCTTGGGCGCTCGGTCGAAACGGCGGATCAGTTCGGCCCGATGCGCCTCGCCGCCCTTCAGCCAGACCATCAGCAGGTTCTGCGAAAGACTGGACAGAACCGGGTCTGCAGGATCGTCGGGGTTCACCACTTCGCAGATCGAGCCACCGCTGTCGCAGACGAAGTTCTCGTAGCCGTACAGGTCCTTGGCCCGATCGATGAAGCGTGGCGTGTCCAGCAGGGCCGCAATCTCGGCCTGGCGGTGCTGGTCCTGCCGGCGGCAGTATTCGCCAAAGGCTACGCCGCCACGGGACGGGTCGCCCGGCTTGCCCAGATAGGTCGAGAGCGGCGCCAGATTGTCGAAGGTGATGTTCGACGCGATATAGACGCTGTCGGTCATCAGAAGCTCTCGCAGGAGCGGAACCTTCATCGCTTCGCGCTTGAAGTTGTCGGCGATGAACTCGCCCATGTACCGGGTGCCGATCCGATAATCGACCGAGTAGTGAAACCAGTTCGCCCTGTCGCGCAGCATATTGGCCAGATAGGTCTTGCCCAGCCCCGACATGCCGAACAACAGCACGCGCCGCGCCTTGGCGCCCCGCCATTCTGCCGCCGTCTGGTAGATCATGCCCTGCACTCCGCTGACGCAGGCGTTCCTAGCGTCCGGGGCCGGAAAGTTCACGCGGAATCTTGCGCCGGGGCAGGATCCGCCCGTCGATCACAAGAAGTCCGGTTGCAATCAAGGCAAAGCCCGGCCAGGCCCGCAGGGGCAAGACCTCGTCCAGCACCAGTGCGCCCAGCAGGATGGCAAAGGGCGCCGTCAGCAGCGTTACGAGGCTCAGGTTTCCTGCCCCCGCGACGGCAAGTACCCGATAGTAAAGCAGATAGGCCCCGGCGGTGGACACCAGAGCCATATAGGCCAACGCACCCCAGGTCTGTGCACTGTGATGCCAGACGGGAAGTCCGTCGTACCACAGCGCAAGAGGCAGCATGATCAGGCTCGAAGCGGTCAGCATGCCCGCTGCGGCGACTTGCGGCGGCAGGCCCCGCAACCGCTTGCGCGCCCAGACGGCGGCCAGAGCATAGGAAAGCGCGGCCCCCAGCAGCGCCAGTTGCGACACCGAAGTCAGGTTCAGCGTGGTCAGTGCCTCTGGCCCGATCACGACGATCACGCCGGCCAGGCCCAGCAGAACGCCCGCCAGTCGGCTCCCGGTGAGCCTTTCGTCCCGAAACAGAAGCGCCGCCACCAGAACGCCCATCACCGCCGTTGAGGCGTTGAAGATCGCGGCAAGGCCCGAGGGGATCGTCAGTTGTCCCCAGGTGATCAGGGTGAAGGGAATGGCATTGTTAAGCGCGCCCATGACAAGAAACGCCATCCAGATCCGTGGCGCTCGCGGCAGCCCAAGTCCGCGCGCCGCAACAACCGCCCACAGGACCACGCAGGCCACGCTGACCCGGATGGCAACAGTTGTGAAGACGCCCACTTCGTTCAGGGCAAGCCGGTTGGCCAGAAAGGAGCCGCCCCAGATCAAGGCCAGCAGCATCAGTTCTGCCCATGCGGCGGGGGTGAGGGTCTTTTGGGGCTCCATGGCACAGCCCTAGCGCGCGGGTGCGCGCCCCGCGACCCGAAAGCTGCGCCTTTCGCCCCAAATGCGACATCCCGCGCCGGGCGGGCGCGGGATGACACAGATTGCAGTGCGGCAGATCAGAAGAAGTAACCGATCCGAACGCCAACGCCGATGGCGTCATTGCCGGTGAAGTTTGCGGCCGGGGCGACGGCTCCGGCGCGGGTCTGCGCATCGCCGATGTCATAGTAGCGCACGGCGGCAGTCAGCTTGAGCGCGCCTTCGGTGTAGGTCGCCGCGACACCGATCGAATCATAGCCGTTCACGGGGTTGAGGTTCGACTGGAACCCGTCGAGCGAGGTGTCATGCGCATAGCTGATCGCCCCCGACCAGTTGTCGTTGAACTTGTACCCGACACCCAGCGTGTAGGTCGTCGTCGGCCCGTTGTAGGATACCAGCGCCGAGCCGCCCGTCAGCGCGGCATACATCGCAGGAGCGATCTGGAACTGTTCCCAGTCCACCCAGCGCGCGCCGCCAAACAGCAGCGTGTTCGGGGCAACGCCGGTCTGGAACTCAAAGTTGACCGATTGCGGTGTGGTGACCGGCGTTTCGCTGTTCAGCGAGCCGCGGAACGAGGTTTCCGCCGTGGAGATGTCATAGTCGATGGCCGAATTGTAGGTCAGCGCCACCCGGGCGGCGATCTCGGGCTTCTCCCAGCCGATACCCACGACATAGCCCCATTCGCCGCTTTCCGAGCCGTTCACGCTGTAGGGTGCGGTGCGGCCCGGAATGGCGGTGACAAAGGGGATCAGCGCATTGGCCGACAGCGTCTGATAGCGAAGACCGCCAAAGACACTGACTTGCGAGGCGAACTGGTACTTCAGCAGTGCCGTCATCGAGGCCGAGTCGAGTTCGGCATTGGAGCCTTGTGCGAAGTATCCCGTCCCGGTGGGATATTCGACATTGGCACCAAACGGCTTGTCGAAGATCAGCGCGGCGTCGAGCTGTTCGTTCACCTGGAACTTCACGCCCATGTTCACCTGCTGATAATCGGTCAGCATGTTGCCCGAGCTTTGTCCGCCGAGCAGCGGAACCTCGGTACCCGAAACCGACGGCGAGAGGTTGCCGAAGGTCAATTCCGTGTAGTTGCCGTTCTCGAACAGGATCAACGCCGACTGTGTCGAACGGTCCACGCCGCCGGCCTGTGCCGCACCCGTACCTGCCAGGATGACGCAGAGCGCCCCGATCTTCTTGCCCATCATTCCTCCCCGAAATCTGTGCCCGGCATGCCCCAGGCGTTCGAGCACGCTAGAAAAATGCCGCCTCTCGGGTCAACCGCTGTCCTAGCGTCACGAAGTTGTGACGTTGCGGCGAAATGCGTTTCAGGCCCTTGCCCGGCGTGATTCGGCGCGGATGTTCATCCAGTTGGCGGCAAAGATGATGGCTGCGCCCAGAAAAACCCACCCGTCCAGTGGCTCGCCATAGAGCGCCATGCCAACCAGGGCAATCACGGGCAACCGGGCGAAGTCGATTGGAATGACGACCGTCGCGGGTGCGAGAGTCAGTGCCTTGGTCAGGCACAGATGCGCCAGAACCCCCGCGCCACCGATCAGCAAGAGCCAGGGGAAGGTTTGCGCGTCGGGCAGGGTCACGTCGCCGTCAATGGCCGAAAGCGAAGCCCCGAACACGGCCTGCATGACGGTGAGCCAGAAGAGGATAGAGATCACCCCTTCGTAGCGGGTCAGACGCTTGGTGAAGATGGCCGATCCTGCAAAGCCGATGGCCGAGGCGGCCGCGGCCAACACGCCGGGGTCGATCCGCGTCAGATCCGGTCGCGCCACGATCAGGATACCCAGGAACCCCAGTCCTGCCGACAGCAGGCGAACGCCCGTGATCCGTTCGGCCAGAAAAAGCGGCGACAGCAGGATTACCCAGAGCGGTGAGGTGAACTCCAGCGCGAAGACCTGTGCGAGCGGGATCATGGCCAGGGCCCAGAACCACAGGTTCTGCCCGGCAAAGTGAAAGACGTTACGCACCAAGTGTGTGCCCAGCCGGTTACCACGAATCTGGCTGAGCTGACCCATGACGCCACCTATCCCGATCACCAGGAAAAAGCCGATGATCGACCGCCAGGTCATCAACTCGAAGGTATCGAGAACTGGCGCGACGGCCCGGCCCGCAATCGCCATGGACGAGAACGAGGCGATCGATCCCAGCATCCAGGCCGCTGCCGTCAGCGGGCGATAGACAGGCCGGGGGGCTGCCGAGGCGGCTTGGACAGGGGCAGCAGGGGGCATGGACAGGACAGGCTCCGGTTGAATACCCCCATCTGCGTCGCCATGGCGGGAATTGTCCAGCGCCCTCCTGCCTGCCGTCGGGCGAACGGGGCAGGGTGGCTGTGCCCAAGGTTTCGGCATCTGCCGCCAGTGCGGGCAACTGCGCCGCCCGCGCGCGACAGACTGGAAAGCCGAGCGGCAGACGCGGGTGCCGCCGAGGGATCCTGCGTCAAGCCAGCCGGAACGACTGGACAGATTCGCCCGCGCGTGCAAGGGTTTGGCGGTGAATTCGGGAATCTTCGCGGTTCCCATATGCACAACCACATGCAGAAAGGGAGTAATGCATGGACCGTCGCTCATTCCTCACCAAGGCAACCGTTGGGGGCGTCGCTGCGGCGGCCGCCACCACGCTTGCCGCGCCGGCAATCGCGCAAAGCAACCCCAAGGTCACCTGGCGCCTGACCTCGTCCTTCCCGAAATCGCTCGACACGATCTACGGCGGCGCCGAGGTGCTGTCGAAGCGGATTTCCGAAGCGACGGACGGTAATTTCACGATCCAGGTCTTTGCGGCCGGTGAACTGGTGCCCGGCCTTCAGGCCGCCGACGAAGTCTCGGCCGGCAACATCGAAGCTTGCCACACCGTCAGCTACTACTACTGGGGCAAGGATCCGACCTTCGCGCTGGCCGCGGCGGTGCCCTTCTCGTTCAACGCCCGCGCGACCAACGCCTGGCAGTACCAGGGCGGCGGCATCGAGATCTTCAACGAGTTCCTCGCGCCCTACAACCTCGTCGCCTATCCGGGCGGCAATACCGGCGTGCAGATGGGCGGCTGGTTCCGCAAGGAAGTGAACACCGTCGAGGACATGAAGGGCCTCAAGTACCGTATCGGTGGATTCGCCGGCAAGGTGATGGAGCGGCTGGGTGTCGTGCCGCAGCAGATCGCGGGCGGCGACATCTATCCGGCGCTGGAAAAGGGCACGATCGACGCAGCGGAATGGGTCGGCCCCTATGACGACGAGAAGCTCGGCTTCTACAAGGTTGCGCCTTACTACTACTATCCCGGCTGGTGGGAAGGTGGTCCGACGGTCCACTTCATGTTCAACTCGGCTGCCTTCGGCGCGCTGCCGGCGTCGTACCAGTCGCTACTGCGCACCGCCGCCCAGGGCGTGGATGCGAACATGCTGCAGATGTACGACTGGCTGAACCCGACGGCGATCAAGAGCCTGGTGGCCAATGGCGTCCAACTGCGCCCCTTCTCGCCCGAGATCATGCAGGCCTGCTTCACCGCGGCCAACGAGGTCTATGCCGAGATGGAAGCCACGAACCCGGCCTTCAAGAAGATCTGGGAATCGATCAAGTCCTTCCGCAAGGACTATTACATCTGGGCACAGGTGGCCGAGTACAACTACGACACCTTCATGATGCAGCAGGCCAACGCCGGCACGCTGTAATCAGCCCACGAAGCGCAGGGAACGACAAACCCCGGGACAATGTCCCGGGGTTTGCTTTTTGCGTGCCGGCCTGAGCGCAAGGGACCCTGCCGGGTTCGTCCCGGCAGGGCGGACACAGGCTCAGTCCTCTGGTTCGCCTTGGGTCGGGGCTTGCAGGGCGGGTGCCGCTCCCGCGCCCGGCTGAAGCGCCGGCGGCAGGCCCGCGCCGCCGCCCGGCTGAAGCGCCCCGGGTTGGCCCAGCCCGCCGGGTTGCAGGGCCCCTGGCTGTCCCAGGCCACCCGGCTGCAAGGCGCCTGGCTGGCCCAGACCGCCGGGCTGCAGGGCACCCGGCTGGCCCGTCCCGCCCAGAGTGGGCATGGTTGGCAGGGTGATCGTCACGTTCGAGGTATCAACCGGCGCGCCCTTGTAATGCATCACAAGCTGCGGGAAGGCGATCACGACACCCACCATGACCACCTGGATGATCACGAAAGGCACCGACCCCCAATAAATCTGCCCCGTTGACACCCCATCGGTGCGCTGCCCGGTCACCTTGTCGGTATAGGGGCCACGTGGCGCGACCGATCGCAGGTAGAACAGCGCAAAGCCGAAGGGCGGGTGCATGAACGAGGTCTGCATGTTCACGCCCAGGATGATGCCCAGCCAGATCAGGTCGATCCCCAGCGCCTCGGCCGGGGCCACGAGCAGTGGCACGATGATGAAGGCCAACTCGAAGAAATCGAGGAAGAAGGCCAGCAGGAACACCAGGATCGACACGAAGATCAGGAAACCGGTTTCGCCCCCCGGCAGCGAGGTCAGCAGATGTTCGACCCAGATATGCCCGTTCACGCCATAAAACGTCAGCGAGAAGACGCGCGCCCCCAGCAGGATGAACATGACAAAGGCCGACAGACGCGTGGTCGAGGCCAGTGCCTGGCTGACGACGCTGTAGGTCAGCCGACCCTTGCTCGCCGCCAGGATCAATGCGCCGACCGCGCCCATTGCACCGCCCTCGGTCGGCGTCGCGATGCCGAGGAAGATCGTGCCAAGGACAAGGAAGATCAGGGCCAGAGGCGGGATCAGCACGATGATGACCTGCTGGGCCAGACGCGACATGATGCCGGTCTTCAGCCCGCGGTCGAGCAGCGCCGCGAGGTAGATCGCCAGCACGCCCACCACCACGCCAAGAATATCGGCATTGGCACCATGTGTTTCGTACAACCACTGATGCGCGACATAGGTGATCGCGACGCAAGCCGCCACCGCGACAAGCAGTGACGTGACCCCGCTGCCCAAGGTGCGCGCCTCGACCGGCAGGGCCGGGACATAGGAGGGGCGAAGGATCGATACGAGCAGAATGTAGCCCACGTAGAGCCCGGTCAGCACCAGGCCGGGCAGCAGCGCTGCCGTGTACATGTCGCCCACCGAGCGGCCAAGTTGGTCGGCCAGGACGATCAGCACCAGAGAAGGCGGAATGATCTGCGCCAGTGTCCCCGAGGCCGCAATGACGCCCGAGGCCACGCGCCGGTCATAGCCATAGCGCAGCATGATCGGCAGTGAAATCAGGCCCATGGCGATCACGCTCGCCGCAACGACACCGGTGGTGGCCGCCAGCAGCGCGCCGACGAAGATCACCGCATAGGCCAGGCCACCCCGGATCGGGCCGAACAACTGGCCGATCGTGTCCAGCAGATCCTCGGCCATGCCGGATCGTTCCAGGACGATCCCCATGAATGTGAAGAAGGGAATGGCCAGCAATGTCTCGTTCGACAATACCCCCCAGAACCGGCTTGGCAGGGTGTTGAGCAGCGGCCAGTCCAGCGTGATCGTGCCGTTCGACAGCGGCGCGAGTTCGACGCCCACGAAGAAGAACAGCAACCCGTTCGCCGCCAGCGCGAAGGCCACCGGATAGCCCAGCAGCAAGAACACCACCAGCGAGGCGAACATGATCGGCGCCATGTTCAGTGCGATGAACTCCATCATTTGCGGATCTCCTCGACCAGCGCCTTGCCTTCCAGTTCGGCCGCTTCATGGGCCGAAACGAACGGCGTCGGATCGGGGATGATGCCGCGCATGACTGCAATCTTCTTGATGATTTCCGAAACCCCCTGGAAGGCCAGCAGGGTAAAGCCGATCAGCAGAAGCGCCTTGGCGGGCCAAATGATCAACCCGCCCGAGTTGGTCGAGACCTCGCCCATGCGGTAGGAGCTCATCACATAGGGAACAAGATAGTAGATCATCAGCAGCGTGAAGGGCATCAGGAAGACGACATGGCCGAACAGGTCGATCCAGTGCTGCGTCCTGCGCGACCAGATGCCGTAGACGATATCGATCCGGATATGTTCGTTCTGCTTCAGCGTATAGGCCGCAGCCAGCAGAAACGCGGCCCCGTACAGATACCACTGAAGCTCGAGCCAGGCATTGGACGAGACGCTGAAGACCTTGCGGACCACGGCATTGGTCGCACTGACCAGAACCGCAACCAGGATCAGCCATCCCATGGATTTGCCGATGATTTCGTTTATCCTGTCGATCGTGCGCGACAGTGCCAACAGGCCGCCCATGCCTCCCCCCCTGTGATAACCCTGTCCCACCACCTGCCGGCGAGTGGGATCGTTTTTTTTCTGGTATGTCCGAGCGGGCCTGCCCCGTCAATCTTTACGCCGGGATAACGTCCCACTGCTTGCGCTAACGCCGCCACAAGCGGGCGACTGCGCTGGTGGCGACGTGGGCGCATGCTGCAAGTATCGGCAAAGGTGGAAAAAATCGGCAGTGTTTAGCCGGGCAGGATCAATACCTTTACTTCGCCCGGGCGGGGCGGGTTGGAGATGGCTTCGGGTGCCTCGGCAAGGCTGATCGTTCGGCTTATCAGCGGGGCGACAAGGATTCGACCCTCGGCGATCATCGCGGCGGCCCGGCCCTGCGTGAAGGGGTTGAGGAAGGCGAAATGCATCTGAATCTCGCGAAACAGCAGATCAAAGGGCTCGATCTCGACCCGCTCGCCCTGGGCCAGCACGCCTTGAATCACGATCCGCCCGCCGGTTCGTGTCAGGGCAGGGGCCGCGGCGACCGTCTCGGCCACGCCCGCGCATTCGATCACCAGATCCGCCCCGCCTGGCCAGAGGGCCAACGCCTCTTCTGGTGAGGCGGCGGTGGTGCTGGCGCCAAGGGCCAGGGCCAGGTCGCGCTTTTCGCGCTGGCGCGTCAGCAGCATCACCTCGGCCCCGGCAAGCCGCGCAAGCTGCGCCGTCAGCATTCCGATGACGCCGCCGCCCAGCACGATCACCCTCTCGCCCGGAATCGGCGCGCCCAGGTCGACCCCGTGCAGGCAACAGGCCAGGGGCTCGCAAAAGGCGCCGTATCGAGGGTCAAGGCTGGCGGGCAGGGGCAGGGCGCGGTGGGCCGGGATGACAGCGTAATCGGCGAAGCCGCCATCGCGGTGCACGCCGATCGCGACCAGCGACTGGCAAAGATTGACCCTCCCGCGCAGGCATTGCGGGCAGGTGCCACAGGCAATGTTGGGATCGCAGGTGATCCGCGTGCCAAGGGCCGGGGCCACCACGCCCGGCCCGTGCGCATCGATCACCCCGCAGAATTCATGGCCCAAGGTCAGCGGGGGGGCCGATGGAAACTCGCCCTTGTGCAGGTGACGGTCGGTACCGCAGATACCGGCGGCCTCGACCCGCACCAGAACCTCGCCAGGGCCGGGCTCGGGCCGCTCGAGCGTGACGGTGCGGGTGTCGCCGATCCCGAAAAGCCTGGTCGCCTGCATGTTATCCTCCCCTGACGCGGGGCATGCTGTCATGGGGCGCTGCCGGTTGCCAGAACCTTTGCGGCCCGGGCCAGCGCATCAGGCCCGTATCTCGCTTGGCCGCAGCACCAGCCAGATCAGGGCGCCACCGGCCAGCACGAGGAAGGGCAGCATGGCCAGATTGACCGCCTGCCATCCGGCCACGACCGTCCCGCCCGAGCAGTTCATCAGCCCCCCCGACGACAGCGAGGCCACCGTCACCCCGGCAAAGACGATGAAGTCGTTCATGCCTTGCACACGGCCCCTTTCCTCGGGCGCGTGGGACGAGGCAAGCATTGTCGTCGCCCCGATGAAGCCGAAGTTCCAGCCGATGCCCAGCAGGATCAGTGCGACGAAGAAATGACCAAGCTCGACCCCGCTCAGCGCGACAGCGCCGGCGCAGGCGAGGATGAACAGGCCAAGGCCAACCACACGCTCTACCCCAAACCGCGCGATGATCGCTCCGGTGAAAAACGAGGGCGCATACATCGCCAGAACATGCCCGGTCACAACATCGGCGGCATCGCTTGTCTGGAACCCGCAGCCCACGACCGCCAGCGGCGAAGATGTCATGACAAGGTTCATCAACGCATATGAGACGGTGCCGCAGATCACTGCCACGGCAATGCGCGGCGTGCGCAGGAGTTGCCCCCAGGATCGGCCCTTCGGCGTGCCGGCCGCCCGCGCCGGGGGGGTGGGAATGTCCAGGAAGGCGAACAGGAACACCCCAAGCACGTTCAGCGCAATCACGGCAAGGTAAGAGCCGAGGAAGGGCACCACCATCGCCTCGGCCGTTACCTTGACGATCTGCGGCCCGATCACCGCCGACAAAAGCCCGCCCGCCATGACCCAGGAAATCGCGCGCGGGCGAAAACTGTCCGACGCCGTGTCGGCGGCCGCAAAGCGGTAGAAGCCTTGGGCCGACATGTAGATTCCGGTGAAGAGTGCCCCGACCACGAACAGCAGGAACGATCCCTGCAGCAACCCCAGTGCGCCCAGGCCGGCGCCGATGGTCCCTCCCAGGGCGCCCACTGCAAAGCCCGCCCGCCGCCCCGCGCGCTGCATCAGCGCCGACAGCGGCGTTGCGGTCAGCATCGAGCCGACGACGGCGGCGGTGATCGGCAGCGTCGCCCAGCAGGGATTGGGGCTGAGCGACTGGCCCGCCAGACCGGCAATCGTGAAGATCACCGGCATCTGCGCGCCCAGAATCGCCTGCGCGGCGACAAGCACCCAGACATTGCGGCGGGCGCGCCGATCGTCGGCGGGGGGAGAGGCGATCTCGGTCATGACGTAGGACTAGGCCCGCCGACCGCCCCGCCGCAAGGGCGAAAGTGGGTCTGCCCCTCGTGACACTTCGGCGCCTGGCTGGCAGGGTGGCGTCGGAAACAGGGGCGGGCATGGTCGGACGTATCATCGAGACAGCGGATTGCGTGGCCGAGGGTGCCGCCTGGCTGGCCGCGCGCGATGCGCGACTGGCGGCAGCACTGACGCTCACCGGGCCGTTGCCGCTGCGCCGCCGGCCAGACGGCTTCGCGGCGCTTCTGGATGCGATCGTCAGCCAGCAGGTCAGCGTGGCCTCTGCCTCGGCAATCTGGGCGCGGCTCGAGGGCGCGGGACTGACCCAGCCCGACCGGTGGCTGGCCGCCAGTGACGAGGAACTTCGCGGCTGCGGCCTGTCGCGCCAAAAAATGCGCTATGGCCGCGCTCTTGCCGAAGCCGATCTCGACTATGGCGCGCTGCGCAGGGCCCCGACCGATGAGGTTCTGGCTACGCTGGTCGCCCTGCCCGGAATCGGCCGGTGGACGGCCGAGATCTATGCCATGTTCTCGCTTGGCCGGGCCGATGTCTTCGCCCCGGGTGACCTCGCGCTGCAGGAGGCGGCCCGCGTTCTGTATGACATGCCGGACCGCCCTTCGGAAAAGGCGCTGCGCGCCATGGCCGAGGCCTGGTCGCCCTGGCGGGGCGTTGCGGCACGGCTCCTGTGGGCCTACTACCGGGTCGCCAAGCAAAGAGAGGGAACACGATGACGCGGACGTTGAACTTCGGGCGCCGGGAGGCCGTGTCCGGCAAGGCGAAGAGTCTTGTCGTGCTGGTGCACGGCTACGGTGCCGACGGCGCAGACCTGCTGGGCCTGGCCGATCCGCTGGGGCCGCATCTGCCCGATACTGTGTTCCTGGCCCCTGACGCACCAGAGCGCTGCACGGGCAATCCCTTCGGCTTTCAATGGTTCCCGATCCCCTGGCTTGACGGGTCGAGCGAGGCCGAGGCAGCGGCCGGCCTCGCGGCAGCCTCTGAAGACCTGAATGCCTTCCTCGATGCCCGGCTGGCGCAAGAAGGGCTTCCACCCGAGGCGCTGGCGTTGGTTGGCTTCTCGCAGGGGTCGATGATGAGCCTGCAGGTCGCCCCTCGGCGGGTCGAACCGGTGGCCGGCGTCGTGGCCTTTTCGGGGCGCCTGCTGGCCCCTGAGCGCCTGCGCCCTGAATTGCGGTCCAAGCCCCCGGTCCTGCTGATTCACGGCGATGCCGACCCTGTCGTGCCCTTCGAGAGCATGGCCGAGGCGGGCAATGCCCTGATCGAAGCGGGGTTCGAGACCTATGGCCATGTGATGAAGGGGGCAGGGCACGGCATCGCGCCTGACGGGCTGTCGGTCGCCCTCGGTTTCCTGCGCGACCGACTGCCGCACTGACGGCGGCCGGCTTTGACGGGAACTGCCCGTTTCGTCATCGAAGTTTCACCCGCAAAGGTTATCCACAGGCACGGGCGTGCAGGTGGCGGGCAACACTACACATCGCGGGGCTTGCCAGGTCTGATGCGCCATATATAGTTTTGGTGTCGGGGTGGGGCTCCCCGCCCTGATGCCGGTACGGGCAGACAGGACGAAGGCGGAGTCTCATCGATCATGGACGGCGATTTCAGGACATCATTCGTACGCGACCCCGCAGCTCTGCGGCATTATCCGGCCCTCGTGCTGAATGCGGACTATCGGCCCTTGTCATATTACCCCCTCTCGCTCTGGCCCTGGCAGGAAGCGATCAAGGCCGCCTATCTCGACCGGGTGTCGATCGTGGCGGAATACGACCATGTCGTGCGAAGCCAGAGGGCGGAAATCCGAATACCCTCCGTGGTCGTCCTGAAAGACTATGTAAGACCCCAGAAGCGCGTGGCCTTCACGCGCTTCAATCTTTTCTTGCGGGACCAATTCTGCTGCCAGTACTGTGGGGCGCGGGGCGATCTGACCTTCGACCACGTCCTGCCCCGGTCGCGCGGCGGCATTACCAGCTGGGAAAACGTTGTGGCGGCCTGTTCGCCCTGCAACCTGCGCAAGGGGTCGAAGACACTGCGGCAAGCCGGCATGCGGCTGGCCCGGGCCCCGCGCCAGCCGACCGCGGAAGAGATGCAGAACGCCGGCCGGCGCTTCCCCCCGAACCATCTGCATGACAGCTGGGTCGATTACCTGTACTGGGATGCAGAACTGGATGCCTGAGCCACTGTTGGGTTCGTGGCGGTTCTGAGGGGCCTGATGCAGCTGGAAATGCTCGACAATGCCGCCGGCTCCATGGTCCTTGCCATGCTGTTCGGCGCGATTATCGGGATGGAGCGTCAGGCGCGCCAGCGCATGGCCGGGGTACGGACCAATGCCCTCGTCGCGCTGGGGGCCGCCAGCTTCGTAATTTTTGCGAGCCTCTTTGCTGCCGAGGCGAGCCCGACGCGTGTCGCCGCTCAGATCGTGTCGGGCGTCGGGTTCCTGGGCGCTGGCCTGATCTTCCGGGATGGCTTCAGCGTCCATGGCCTGAACACGGCGGCCACGCTGTGGTGCGCGGCTGCGGTGGGGATGCTGACCGGGGCCGAGGCCTATCCGCTGGCGGCCATGCTTACGGCGGTGGTGATGTTCATCAACCTCGCCCTGCGCCCCATCGTGAACTGGGTCGACCAGCAATTCCTGGCCGGCCAGCCGCAGCAGAACCGCTATCGGTTGCTGATCACCTGCGACAATGACCGCGAAGGCGAGATGCGCCGGGCGCTGGTGGCGGCGGTTGAAGCCGCGGGCCTGCGCCTGTCGGAAGTGGCCGCCCGCCAGGGCGCCGAGGGCGATCATGCCGATCTGGCGGCAACCCTGGCGACCAACGGTGCCGCCGCCGGAGAGGTGGCACTCGACCGGGCCGTCGCGGCGCTTGCCAGTGAAGCGGGGCTGCATTCGGTGCGCTGGGAGGCCCTGGAACAAGGCTGAGGGCGCGGCGTGCTGCGTCAATGCTGCTGTGCGGCGATGTTTCTTGCCCAAGGCGCACGCGATGCTAGACTTGCGCCAAATCAGCCGGTAGAAAGCACCCGTTAGCGCTAACAGACCCCGAAACCTCACCTCGGGGCCACAGCGGAGAAAGCCATGGTTTCGCGTGTCATACCGGTAGATCGCTTCGATCTGGTGATTTTCGGCGCCACGGGCGACCTTGCCAAGCGCAAGATCCTGCCCGGCCTCTACCGACGGTTCCTGGCCGGCCAGATCCCGCCCGAAAGCCGCATCATCGGCGCTGCCCGCAGTGAGATGGGGATAGATGGCTTTCGGGACCTGACCCGGGCCGCGATCGAGGAATTCGTCAGCACGGACAAGCGTGTTCCCGAGGTGATCGATCAGTTCCTGTCGCGTCTCGGCTATGTCTCGATTGACGCCAAGGGTACCGGCGGCTGGGAAGAACTGAAGGGCGAGATGCGCCAGGGCGTCGTCCAGGCCTTCTACTTTTCGGTCGCGCCGGCCCTGTTTGGCGACCTTGCCGAAAGGCTGCACCAGTTCGGCATCGCCACGCCCGAAGCGCGCATCGTGGTGGAAAAACCCTTCGGGCGCGACCTGGCATCGGCCCGGGCGCTGAATGCAACGCTTGCCGCCCATTTCGCCGAACATCAGATTTACCGGATCGACCATTACCTGGGCAAGGAAACCGTCCAGAACCTGATGGCGGTGCGCTTTGCCAACATCCTGTTCGAGCCGATCTGGAAGGCCCAGTACATCGACCATGTGCAGATCACCGTGGCCGAGACGGTCGGCGTCGGTGGACGCGGCAGCTACTATGACAAGTCGGGTGCCATGCGCGACATGGTGCAGAACCATCTGATGCAGCTTCTTTGTCTGATCGCGATGGAGCCGCCCTATCACTTCGACCCGAACGCGGTTCGCGACGAAAAGCTCAAGGTGATCCGCGCGCTCGACCCCGTGCTGCCCGAAGACATCGTGCGCGGCCAATACGCACCGATGAACGGCCAGCCGGGCTATGTGCAGGATTCGGAGAACCCGTCCAGCAAGACCGAAAGCTACATCGCGCTCAAGGTGAACCTGTCCAACTGGCGCTGGAAGGGCACGCCCTTCTACCTGCGCACCGGCAAGAAGCTGCGCGCCCGGACCAGCGAAATCGCCATCACGTTCAAGGAACCGCCGCATTCGATCTTTGACGACGCCGCTGGCTGGCGCGAGAATGTGCTGGTGATCCGCCTGCAGCCGAACGAGGGCATGAACCTCATGGTGATGATCAAGGAGCCAGGACCGGGGGGCATGCGCCTGACGCAGGTGCCGCTGGACATGTCCTTTGCCGATGCGCTTGGCGAAGAAGGCGCGGATATCCCCGATGCCTATGAGCGGCTGATCATGGATGTGATCCGGGGCAACCAGACCCTCTTCATGCGCGGGGATGAGGTCGAGGCCGCCTGGGCCTGGACCGACCCCATCATTGCCGCCTGGGAAGCCGCCGGCGACAAGCCCAAGCCCTATGACCCCGGTTCCTCGGGCCCCGAGGATGCGTTGATGCTGATGCATCGCGATGGTCGCCGCTGGAGGGAGCTGCGCGAGTGAAGTTCGTCGAATATCCCGATCGCGAGCTTCTGATGCTGTCGCTGGCAAACACCATCGCCGGCGAACTGGCAGACTTTCTGCGCCGCGAGGGGCGGGCGAGCCTTTGCGTGCCCGGTGGCACCACGCCCGGCCCGATCTTCGATACGCTGTCCGGGGTGGATCTGGACTGGAGCAAGGTCGCGGTCTTCCTGAATGACGAGCGCTGGGT